>CENJ01330819.1_pt1 | contig 30385 bp, 33 predicted proteins | sample 356161 | NCBI WGS metagenome assembly CENJ01 (sample SAMEA2619531, study PRJEB7988) | marine metagenome | biome: marine biome (ENVO:00000447); feature: surface water layer (ENVO:00002042); material: "saline water (ENVO:00002010), including plankton (ENVO:xxxxxxxx)" | depth 5 m | reverse complement strand
TTTTATTTTTATTTCACCTTTTTTTTTTTTTCAATTTTTTTGTTCCTGAGTTGGAGTGCTAAAAAGTTATTGCTTAGATACATTACATAAACATGGATTACAAACTTTGCAAATGAAAACCCAAGGATAATTATCACATTTTCCTTGAGAACATTTTTTTGGTATTGTATGTCCATGACATGTTAAATCCCCTCTTTTTCTTATATTTTGCCAAATTTTATTACTTTTTTCTTGATCAAAAGGCATATTGTTTATTATATAATATATTTTTATTAAACTATTTCAAATTTTTTAATATTATAAAATTGAAAAATAAATTATATATTATACTCATTTCATATGGCTACCAACGAAATCATTATTCCAGAATCATGTAAAACAGAATATTTAATAAATAAAGAGTTAGTACAACAACATGAAAAAAAATATGCATATTCTTATTTACAATTAGAACGGTGTAATCATGAAAATACTAAGAAAAAAATGATTGAATTACAAAATCAAGTAGAACTATTGCAACGATATTTAGAAAATATAAAACATATAAAGTTTAAATCATAAATCACTAATAATAGTTTGAATATGAGTTTGTCCATTAATAGTTTCTCTTATAGTTTGAATTTTTTTACCATTTTTTATTTGCGTACTTATTTGTTTAAACGTTACATTTCTAGCATTTTGATTTGAAAATACTTGAAAATTTATACCGCTACCCATATGACCGTTAAAATGTTTAAATAATTCATGAGGATTTACAAAGGGGGATTGTTGTATTTGTGTCTGGTCTTTGTTTGTTAATGTTTGATATGCTTCCGATATTTTTTTAAATTTTTCAGATGCATCTGGTGATTTATTTCTGTCTGGATGATATTTTAAAGCCATTTTTTTATACGCCTTTTTAATTTCATCTTCTGATGCCCCTACATTTATGTTCAATATATCGTAATATTTCTTGCTCATATAATAATATTGTATAAAATAGTTTTTTTAAAAAAATTTAAAATCATGTATTAATAATATGTGCAAATGTTTTTGTAATTCGATTCATGCTATTTTGATGTATATAAATCCTAAATATAAGCATATGGTGAATAATATAAAAAATAATACAAATAATGATACAAATAATGCATAAATAGTATTATATTCTAATTTCATTTAGAATTTTAGTTATTTCTATAGATATTTCACTATTTTTATTTTTATCTGGGTGATATTTTAATAACATTTTTTTTAAAGCTTTGCCTTTATTATTCATTTCACTCGATAAATCATAAAATTCATCCATTACTTTATCTTTTAAATCATTGTCAGGATTTACGTCATCTGTTTTATGATAACTTTGTTTATACATTTTTAAACGTTCTACTTCTTTTTTTAACTTATCACATTCCATTTTAAATTCTCTTTGTTTAGTTTCCATTTCTTGTTTATATCTTAAATAAGTTTCATTTTGCTTACGTAATTTACATTCCATTTCTTGTTTATATTTTAAATGATTTCCATTTTGCTTACGTAATTTACCCTCCAAGTCTTTAATCTTAGCCTTGTCTCTTTTATTTTGTTTTTTATTTTTTACTTCATCATTTGTTTCTGGTGTTGTTATTACTGGTTCCACAATTGCTCTCCATATTTCTTCTTCTTTTATTTTATCATATTCTTGAGCATTTTTATTAGGTTTTAATTTTAATTTTTCTATTTCACGAAGCTTCTTTTTTGCCTTACGCATAGGGCATTGTGTTTCGTCGTTTTCTTTTGTTTCTAATACATTATATACATTCATGATAGTTATATTTTAAAACTATAATGAATAAAGTTCAATTATATTAAAAATGTATTACACTTGTATCTTAGCGTGTATTGTCTCTGAAATAAAAAAATATGACTTTTTTTTTTTTAATTAATTTATTAAACAAAATTTAAAATGCATGTATTTAAATTACTGTTTCCAATTCCGCGAAACAAATTGGCTATGTTTAAGTTTTTTCTGAGTTTTATGCGATTTTGCGCTCTTTTTTTAAGCACCATAAGGCGAACAATGCACTTAAATATAGTGCGATATTTGAGGAAAATAATTTGCATATGTAAACCATTTTGTAGATGTTCCGGATCGCCTCTGCGAGGCCAATAAATCTTGATGCTCTCTCCGCGCGTGTGTAGCCTCCATCTCATTAATGGCGTCTCCCTCCCAACCTCCCCTTCAGAGACATAGTTATAGTGATCCCACGAGCTTCTGGTCAAATGAATGAGATAATAACGTTTGTAAAACTCAATATTGGAATATTTTAAACCGTCAATAGGTTTTATGATAAAAGGTGAGTATTCCACACCAGTCATGCTGTTTTATGACTTTAAAAATTTAAATAATATGATTTCAATTTTTTACACATATATAAAAGCTTCCAGGGAGGATTGAACTCCCGACCTCATGCTTACTAGGCATGCGCTCTACCACTGAGCTATAGAAGCAATTATGTAATTACTAAATATAATTACATATATAAAGTATCTAAATTTTCTTTTAAATATGAACTCAAATTTTTTGATTTATTATAATACCATGTGGTTGAATTACTGCTTTTGCAAATTTGTAACCATCTTGGTGATGGTAATTTTATAAAATGATTAGCACTTGCTAAATGAAATATGCTTAATATTTTTATTATATTCATTTGTATTAATTTAATATAATTTCATTCAGTTTTGTAACTAATCCACTAGAATTATATATACTTATATTCAAATCTATGCACCAATAATATAAAATAGGATGCTTCCAATATATATATCTCATTATGCTAATATCGCTAGTTATAAGTTGTTCTAAATTTTTTTTATGAAGCGGTGTAAAATATTTTTTATTTTCTGCTAATATACATAATATAATATATAAGCTTAATGGTTGATCTAAATTATTTAAACAGAATCTCCAATTAGATATAGAATATATATCACATGTATTAGATATTTTTTCGGAATTATAACTGTTTTTTATTAAATATAAAACAGAAATAGCTTTTTCATACTCTTTTTTAGTATACGTATATTTTTCATTTGATAAAAAATCACATGGTATACAATTCATTGATATTAAACGACTAAATACAATATATAATGGATTTAATCCTGATACACTATTTATAGGATTATTTAATGATATATATCTTGATTTAATAATACTAGGTTTTTCAAATTCTATTTCAAACTTTTTCCATTTACTAAAAAAATCTTTTTCACTATTTTTTTCAAAGTTTTTTTCAAAATATTTGTCACCAGCCAGATAAGATATTATAGATTTTTCAGCCCACGACATGTCTAATTTTTTTGTGGATAATATTTTTTTTATGTATTTTACTTGATTTGGAATATATATGTATATCCTATTGTGCAATTTTTTAAAATACAATCTACATAAAGATATCCGTTTTATATCATAATTAAATAAAACTTTATATCCAACCGGGGGTCCGTAATAATTACCACCATTCGAAAACTGTTTATGAATATCCTTATCTAAACACTTACTTAAAATCATTTTATTTTAATTATTTATAATCATTATATTGCTTTATATTTTTATATAATTAAATAACATAAATAGACGATTTAAATAATCATAATTTGGTTTTACTAAGTTTCTTAATTTTTGTTTAAATGGCTCGTGTATACTATGCGAAATTACATTTAATATATCTAAAATAACAAAACCTGTTATTTTTTTACTATAAGGTATTAATGTTTTCCAAAAATTATCATAATGAGAAAATTTTGTATATGTTAATATTTTATTTAATCGAATATTATTATATTCTATATCACTGTTCCAAATATTTGATGGTAAATATCCATCACCAATTAATATACTAAATACAACAATAAATGGATTAGGGGATTTATGTAGTGAGTAATATTGAGATGTCATTTCAAATGGTGAAATGGATATTTCATAATGAAGTGCATCACTGTAAATTGGAGACATATATGATAAATAAACTTGTTTTTCTATAAAATGATTTAATCTATAATTTGCATTTTCTAATTGATAATTATTTCCCAATATAAATTTTAATACATCCATGTAATAATAAATACTATTTAAATAATGATTTTTGAATAATTGTTTTACTAATAACATTATTTTTGGTATCATATACATATTTTTTTGATATTCCTTAGAATATACTTTTTTAAAATAAGCAGATGATTGTATTTCTGTCATTAAATTGGAGGGGAGTTCAAATTTTTCACATATAATTCTTGACGTTTTTCTTATCATTATTACTTGTCTCTATTTTAAACCCTTAAATCAATTTTAATAAAATAATTTAAAGCATGAAAAAATAAATTAAATATGCATAATAAATATTTACATAGAGTTACAATGAAAGCATTGAAGGGAAAATCTATTTGTACCTAAGCCACATTTTAGACAAAAGTATTTCCAACATAACGTGCATTTGTTTGTATTTTCATTTGTATGTTTTTCATTAGGATGAATATACGGAGATTCCAGTGTAAATCGAAATGGTTTTTCCGGAGGAGGTAATGTAGATTCCATGTTTCTTTGTTATATAATTATAAATAAAATTAGTTCAATTTTATAACCCAAGTCTATTAAACCATTCGCTCATCATACATGTATACATATGATTTATTTTAGTTTGTGAAACAAAAGTAATGTAAACAATAGATTTACAATTTTCATTATATGGAAATGGTAATTGTTTTGCTATACTTAAAATTACTTTAAATAATATATTTCTAGTAATATGAAATACTTTATTTTTATCGCAATAAATCCACTGTTTATATCCGTATTGTAGGTGAAAACTTTTATATTCAAGGCATTTTATAAATTCGTTTATAGTTTGACAATTTATAAAATATTTTTTTAAAGATATTTTTATTTCACTATTTGTAAAAATATTTTTAGGCATACAGTAAAATTCTACTAAATGACTTAAGATTAATGTTAATGGTGACATTAATTTAATACATATGGTATTTCCTATATACGACGGTCTATAATCACATAAATCAAAACAATATTTATGATTAATAGATAATCTAAATTTTTTTATTGAAAATGATTCTCCGTTTATATATTTTAATATTTCAGGAATTGCCCATTCAAAGTTATGTTTTTCTTTTAATAATAAATATACAAGTTTCATTTCTAAAAATTTATTACATAAACTCGTTTCTTCATAATAACATCGCTTATCATGAAAATTTGTAAAATTAATGATATCATCAACGAAATATTCATAAGCTCTACTTAATTTTGCTTTTTTTTTCCTTCTATTATATTCTTCAATATTATGGCTATGTCGAATTAATGGCGGAGGAGGTAAAAATAACAACTGCCTTGACCACAATCTCGAATCATATATTTTATGTTTTACCATTACTTTATAAATGGAGATTTAAAAATATTTTTAATTCATATTTATTAAATTAAATTATACTTTCGTTTTATTTCCTCTGTAATATTTATACCACTCGGCAATGCAATATATTTACGACCATTCAAATCAGCATATCCTGTAGGATGCAATTCATATGTTCCGCGATGTTTATTATAAGTATCGTCTATACTAATACAACCGTTCCAAGTAGAAGAGTATTTCATAGAATTCAGGTTTTCTCTAGTAAATTTATTATTGTTTTCCATTTTATATGTATAAATATATTAAAAAATATTTCAATTTTAAACATTTAAATGTTTTATTTATTTAGAACTTTGTATTTCATAAATAACACTCATGCCTATTAAAAGTATAAAAAAACATACCCTACTTCTTCTATAAATGATGCATTAATAATATAATAATATAAAAAATAATATTAAAACAACACACCTATATTATATACATAATGTCGGCATTAGCTGAAACATCAAAAAAACATCTTTCACTGGTTGTATGTGGACACGTAGATGCAGGTAAATCGACTACTACAGGGCATTTGATATTTAAATTGGGAGGAGTATCGCAGCGAGAAATGGATAAATTACAAGCGGAAGCGGATGCACAAAACAAGAGCTCATTTGGATTTGCATATTATATGGACAGAGACAAGGCTGAACGAGAACGTGGTGTTACTATTAATTGTACCGTAAAGGAATTTTATACAGACAGTTATCATTTTACAATTGTAGATGCTCCGGGACACAGAGATTACATTAAAAACATGATTACTGGCGCTGGGTGTGCGGACATTGCTTTACTACTTGTACCAGCAGAAAAAGGGGGGTTTGAGACCGCAATTCAAAAAGGAGATCATAAGACGAATACAGTTCAAGGTCAAACGAGACAACATGCAAGACTTCTATCATTACTAGGGGTAGAGCAACTTATTGTAGGTATTAATAAGATGGATAGTTGTGGTTGGTCTGAAGAACGTTTCAATGAAATTAAAGACGAAATGACAAAAATGATACAACAAGCAGGTTTCAAACCAAAACGAGTACCTTTTATTCCATATTCTGGATTTCATGGTGAAAATTTAGTTGAGAAAACAGATAAGATGCCATGGTATAAAGGTTGGAAAGCAAATATTAGTAAAGATGAAGCATCGGAAGGATACACCCTATATGACGCGTTAGAAAAATTAGCAAGGCCCCCTAAAAGAGATGACAATAAAATCGTACGCGTACCTATTAACGGTGTTTACAAAATTCCAGGTGTAGGCGATGTAATTACAGGAAGAATTGAACAAGGGGTTCTTCGTCCAAATGATATTGTAAACATTGTTCCAAGAAATCTATCTAATATGAAAATTTTTTCAATTGAAATGCATCACAAAATGATTGAAGCGGCATATCCGGGTGATAATGTAGGATTAAATATAAAAGGATTGGACAAGAAAAATATGCCAAAAGTAGGAGATGTTATTTATCTTAGTAAGGATGGAGCTCTTAAATCCGTTAAATCATTTAAAGCTCAAGTAGCCGTACAAGAACACCCGGGACAACTAAAAACTGGTTATTCTCCTTTAATACATGTACGTACAGCAAAGAGTGCATGTAAAATGTCTAAAATAATTTGGAAATCTGGTAAAAAAACGGGCGGTCAAAAGGTAGAAGACCCATCATTTTTGGAAGCAGGTGAAGCAGCAGAAGTAATATTTGAACCAAAACAACTTTTATATTTAGAAAAATATGAGGATTGTCCAGGATTAGGTAGAATTGCAGTGATGGATTCTAATCAACTTGCTATGATGGGAAAAGTATTGGAAGTAACTTATAATAATGAATAAAATAATGATATAATATATGTTTGATACACTATATCATTTTGTAAATAATCATCCATATATTATTTTTATTTTATTTACAGGTATATGTTTATTGCAATATAAATATAAAATAACAGGATTTATATTTTCATTAATAGCATTTTTATTTGGGTTTTTACTTTATTATACGGATAATTATTCATACTCTGTATTAATTAAATGTTATTTAGTATTAATTGTAGCATTTATATTTTTTTATAAATTAAATTTTAACTGGAAGGTAAATGTTAATTATTTACTATCTTTATTATTAGCGATGAACGTGTTTGTTTTAATTTTTACTGTTATGAAAAATCAGTTTGTAAATAATCATATTACAGATTATTTTCTAGTTTTTTGTTTTTTATTGGTTACAATATCTACACCTTTAGCTAAAGTTTCAAAAAATAATGCAAAATTAAGTAAGATATTTACAAATGTTAACTTATATATTATTTTATATACACTTACACTTGCTTATTATTTTATGATTAATCCAAATTTTTACGAACATTTTTACTTACACATGTTTGCAATTATATTGCCATTTTTAAGTCATTTTATAAATAATAAATGGATGGAAACAAGAGCGTTGTGTTTATGTTTAATTTTTATATATGATATATTAGACAAAAAAAATTATGCCCTTTAATTTATAATGATAGTTCAACAAAATACTCTATTATTTTGGGCTTTCATTGTAATAACAGTTATTCTTACACTAATAATTACGAATCGTGTAAATATAAAAAGAAATAAAATTAATTTTAAAAATATAGGACTAATAGAGGTTGTTATTGGTTTTATTATTTATAATATATTATTTTGGTTTCAAGAATTCTTATACTTTAAATGTAAAATATCTATGAGATCAGAAAAAGAAGCTCTATCAAATGCGTACGATTGGTTTGATTTTACATCTCATAAAGATAATTTTGACACAAATAAAGGAGATTTATCCGAAGGATTATACGACAATCAATACGATAAGACACCAGAAGAAGCCATGGAAAATAAATACGATTCTTATTATAAATGGCTGAATTTATCTGCTGGAAAAACATTAGTCGATTTAGGTAGTGGTTATTGTCATTGGATAAATTATTGTAAAAAACGGGGGGTCATTGTAAAGGGAGTAACATTGTCTCAACCTCAAAAAACTCTTTGTAAAAAAAATCACAAAATAAATGTATTATTAGATGATTTTAGACATTATATTCAAACAACCAATGATAAAATGGACGCAGTTACAGCTATAGGTACATTTGAACATTTAGCATCAATGGGTATGACAACAGAACATGCAAAGAATATCCACAATGAAATGCTTAGAAATATTCACAGAATATTAAATCCAAATGGAAGAGCTCTAATTACAATCATGTTAATGAACCCTGATTATCCAAAATGGACAATATATTCCAATGTAGATGATAAGAATAAAAATAAAAATAATATTGTTACGTTAAAAGATACAATACATATATATAATATTACATCTTTCTATGGTTGCGGAAGATATCCAACTGTCCCAGATTATACATCATATGTACAAAATTGTTTTAAAATAGTTAAAGTTAAAAATTATACAGAAGATTATCGATGGGCAGGAATTAATTTTGGAGACAATCATTGGCAAAATGGAAAAATATATATTGACACACCATATCGCTTTATGAAAATGATATTATATTTTTTAACAGACATGTGGTTTTTTGGAAGAATTAACTATAGTATAATGAAAAGTTGGTACTGGCAATTTGGCGGCAATCAAAAAACTCCTATATATAATAATAATAAATCTCCTATATTAGCCAATATTTATGTTTTAGAACCAAAACAAAAGGGATGCTTGGGAAAATCAAATCCACAAGCATTGAAAGTAATATAAAAAATATTACAATTATTTATATTACTTATTTAAAAGTTATTATCTCTATTTGCGTTTTCTACTTTTTTCCATACATTACATGAGGTCTTGTATTGTTCGGATGAACCATGACACCAGCGATGTAATGGCGCAATAGGTTGATTTTTAAAACAATCCATAAAATATTTTGTAAAAGGACATTCTGCTTTTGTTACATTTTCTTGACTACGTATATTTTTCACAATCTTATGTAAATTTCCTGGTTTATACATTTTATATATATACATTATAAATTATTTTATTTCAATTTTTACGATAAAGATAATGAATTAAATATATATTTTCTCAATGCTATAAATGTTCTATCATCGCATTCAACATTTCTCATTTCTAAAAACAAATACTCGTCTGGAGTTCTGTACCATAAATCCAATACAAATTTAAAACCCAAATATTTACATTCCCACATACACACAGAATCTTGTATAATATAAGTTACTCCCCATATATGTTGCAAAACCTTCGATATTTTTTCACAGCTTAAAGATGTTATTTTTTTGTTAAAATTAAAATAACAATTTTCAATATTTTGTAATTTAGGCAATGGATATATCATAGGAATGTGATTGTTATATGGATGCGTCTTATATTTTTTTGGTATATAGACTACTAATTTAGGAAATTCATTTATTTCATCACTTATTGGACTAGTAGGATCAAATGGATTTTCATTTTCTTCTCTTTTTTTACCAATATTTTTCCTGAGTATCCAATATCTTTTAGTATTTATCATTAATTTTACATCACCTCCTTCTTCTAACAATTCTATTTTTTTAGAAAATTCGTGACTTGAAGATATAGATGCTCCGTCTAAGAAATGAATAAATGCCATTTTATAGGGATTTCTTGAATATTTATTTATACGCTCTACAATATCTATATGTTTAATATTATCCGTTTGAAAATATTCAGAAAATATTTTTCGTATGTGCGATTCTTCGGTGCTCATAAGCAAAGATGGTATGTATAGTGACGGGAGATTCATGGTTTCCATAATGTGTAATACTTACATATTACAAATTATGATTTCAACTTTTTATATAATGTATATTCATTTTCTTTTGAATATTAAAATATGTCAATGTTTCATTTTCTTCTATTTTTAAAAGTGATTTTAAAATATCATCTGGGTTTATATTTGTTTTTATTTTTTGGTCTTGTAAATTATTTTCTTTTATATAGTCCATCAAAAATTTAGTTGCCTCAGTTCTAGCTACCTCTGTATCACTAGGTAAATTCATAAATGAGCATAATTCATCAGAAATTCTACCCTTCACTGCAAATCCTGATGGTTTTTTTGTAGTTTTTTTTATAACTTTATTTTCTTTTTTTAAATCTTTTTGTAATATTTTTAACGTAGATAAAATTTTTGAAGTTTTCTCTTTTAGTTCACTCACTTCATCAATTAAACTACTTATTGTATCAAGCGCTGAAATATTACTCATATTATATATTATTTAGAATATTCTTTATATATTATTTTTAAGTGGATTGATTAGTAGTATTATCGTAACCGCCACGACGCTTCATTAGTACCCAATCATGTCCAGGAACATGACTTGGAAGCACTTGACGAGACTCGCGTGGACCACGACCACCGTTCTGAGGACGACGGCCTGAAGTAGTAGAGTTCTGCTTCTGCGACTCACACATTAGCTTGCCGCCATCTACACCACGAACGTTGCATGCCTTCCACTTATGTTCGGAATTTTCTGTCGCTTCCAAATCAAAAGTGACATACTCTCCCAACATTAGATAGCGGTATTGGTCAGTAGTTACTGTCAATGCACTGTGATGTACGAAAATATCCTCGTCCTTATTTTCACCATCACTTGTTACAGTAATAAACCCGTACCCAGATCGGTTATTAAACCACTTAACACGTCCGTTTTTTTGTTCCGTAGAAACTGATACATCGGATGAAGCCATTATAGTATATATATGTTGCTGTCTTTAAGTTTATATATTATAATTAATTTGAAACATATATGTAATGAGCAACTTTAACTGGAATGATGATTTAAGATATTTTCAATCGGAGTATAAACAAAATAGAAAGATTGAAAAAATATATATAATCACCACTGTATACGGTTATACAATTGCAACTATATTAATGGAATATTTTAAACTACAAAATATATCATCGTTAATTAAAACAACGCAATTAACGCCCGAATTTGTAAATAATACTAAAGATACAGACTATTTTTTTATTATATTTCCACATGAAATACATTTTCTATTACCAAAACATAAATGTTTTTTATACCAATTGGAACAAATTAATACTGAAAGTAAATATAACTCGTTTATGAAACCGCTATTGATTAATAATATAAAACAAAGTATTCATACATTTGATTATTCAAATGATAATATTTCAACATATCCGTCAAATATAAAACAAAAAATAATTTATTTGCCACCACCATGTAAAACTATACCAAAAACATTAAATATTTTAAAACCCATATATGATATATTATTTTACGGAACACTCAACTTTAGAAGAAAAACAATATTAAACCATTTACAAAAGTATTTTAATGTTTATATTGTAACTAATTTATTTGATAAAACATTAGAAACATGTATACAAAAATGCAAGATTGTTTTAAATTTACATTATTTTGATAATCCTTGTTTAGAAACGTTAAGAATCAATCAAGCATTACCGTTTAATAAACCAATTATTAGTGAAGGTAAAAATTTGTCAAATGCGTATATATATAAAAATTATGTAACGTTTATCGATTACATACATAAAGATTTATCAAATGTAAATATATTAATTGATAAAATAAATAAAGTCATACATGATAAACCTAATAATAAATTACTCATTAATAAATTAAACAATAAATTTGAAAATAAATTAAAATATGCTTATATTCAAAATTATCCTTATTTATTTCATAAATATATTTTAAACATTAATACTCTTAATACACCAATACATTATTCTATTATACAAAAATCTAAATGTAAAAATCAAATAGCTCATCTACATTGCTATGATATGAACCTATTTAATCATATTTACAAAGATTATTTTAATAATATCAAAGAATTTTATGATATCATAATTACTTATCACAAAGGACCGCTCATTTTAATCAAAGATGCGACTATATTACAAATACCAAATGTAGGTATGGATATTGGTGCGAAATATTGTATGATACAATATTTGTTAGATAATAAAATTCCTTATGAAAATATATTATTTTTACATTCTAAGTCAAATGATGCATTGAGATATGCATACTTTAATACATTAGTAGGAACAAAAGAAACCATTAAAATGAATCAACACATTTCAAAACTACATCACGCAATATTTCCTGACAATTTGAGCTTACAAGGCGATTTTAATTTAGGATATTTTCATATAAATAATTTATATGTACAAGAAATACTTAAATTTTTAAATGTACCCATGAATACACAAACTTTTGTACAAGGAAACTGTATGATTTTTAATAAAAAAATTATAGACTTTGTATTTACAGATCATTTAAATTTATTTTATAATATATTAAATAATGAATACAGTTTTGACTATAATTACGTAAATCAATTATACAAACTAAATAATGATGATATATATGATGTATTTCAGTCATATAAAAAAAAATCACATACGCCTAATCATTTATATGCTAGGAAAACAATCAATAATTATTTTCAAGATGGAGCAATTGAACATGCATTTGAAAGAATTTATATAAATATTATTATGCATTTAAAAGGCACATTTCATTTTTCCAGCAAAATTAAAAATACTAAAAAAATTCCGTATCATGTAATAAAACCTAAAAAAAAATGCAATGAAACAACTTTTTCAATTATTCATAGTAAAACATGTAATTATTGTAATTCAGAACAAAAAGATTGTATTGTATTATATCAACCAAATTATCACGTATCATTAAAATTGATAAAACTAATGAATAAAATAATCATTCATATATCCAAAGAAAGCGACATTTTAAATAATATTAATAAAACATATTGCTCAAAATATATATTTGTAATTAAAAAGCCTACCATTCTTAAATTATTTAAAGCACGAACATATAACAATTTAAAAATAATAATAAATATAAAAAATCCGATTTTAACAAATATCCAGGAATTATTTAAAAAACACCACAATTCTGTAAACACTATAGATGACATACAAACATTATTTAATGAACATTCATACGATAATATATTTACATTTGATAAGTGGTTTCAAGATACTACAAAAATTTTTGGAAAACATTTTTTGTTTAAAAAATCGCGTATATATGACGATAAATCCTATTGTTGGTGGAGTATATTATCAAATATAATACCTAAACACGATACACAAATATGTAAATATAAAAAACGGACAATTCATATAAATAATGATATATATAACATATTTAAATTTAATTATATAATATCTGATAAAAATAAGTCTTTAATAGCAAATAGTCCATATTTAAAACATTTTTACAAACCAAAAGAAATATTAAAAATTATAAATCCGTCAGAATAATTATATAATTATTATATTTATAATATAATGTCCCATGAATTTAATTGGAAATTTTATGTAACCTACTACGAAGATCTAAAAAATAATAATATAGATACCCGAGAAAAAGCATTGAACCATTATTATTGTTTTGGAAAAAAAGAAAATCGGATTACAAATTTGAATATGTTAACGGATTCGTCTTACAAAAATCATTTAGATGTTTATTTTTATAAACATATTTATGATCCTCATAATAATACATTTAAAAATGCAAATGATTGTATAAATCATTGGATACGTTATGGAAAAAAAGAAGGTTTAGTTAATAATAAAAAAGCTCTTTCATTAAGACTTACAAATAATATTTATAAGATTCAAAAACAGTTTAAATATTATAAATATAAAGAATGCAATATCAATAACAAAATTAATATATTAATAAGAACCTCTAATAGACCCATATTATTTGAACAATGTGTTAATAGTATATTTAATCAAACATACAGTAATTATATTGTTTATGCTTCCTATGATAACGATAGCACATTATCTTATATTAAAAAATATCCAAGAGTAAATCCTATATCAGTAAAAAACAAATATAGTGGTAATTATCATTACAACTTATATTGTAACGATTTATTAGATTGCATAAATGACGGTTATATTATATTTTTAGATGACGATGACATGTTTACTCATAATTGTTGTTTACAAATTATAAATAGCCATTTAGATAAAAATAAAGCATTGTTATGGAATTTTTTAAGACCAGATAAAATTATTTCCCCTTGTATAAATTCTAATAAATTTAAATTAGGTACTATAGCAAATTGTAGCGTTTGTTTTTTTTATACACATAAACGATTATCTATTTGGAATAAAATACAAAATGCTGACTACCATTTTTTTTTACCTATTTTAAATATATTACAGGCAAATATTATTGATTTGTCTTTAACAAGAACAATATATACAGATAGAATTCAAAATCACGGAAAAATACCTAACATAAATAGTAAGTTGGGTAAGCTAATGTATTTTGAAAATATAAAAAAACTATTACATATTAATTTAAATATATTAGATGAACCAATAATTAATATGTTTGATTGTAAACTAGATAATATATTATTAAAAAAAATATATAATAATATTAATTCGTTTCATAAAATGATTTTAGATTTTAAAAATATATTATTATTGTGCTATGACCCTCCCCGTGTAGGCGGGGCTTCAAATAATACATTTCATCTTTATCATTTTTTTAAAAAAACCAGAAAAATATGTAAAACTATTTTTATATCAAATAATATTAATAATAATTCTATAAACAATGAAGATATTATCCATATAACACTAGATAAATTAGAAGAACATCTTAAAACTATGAAATTTAATCCTGACTTAATAATTACAAAAAGTCCTATACATATAGATATAACAGAAATTTATGATGTACCTATTATTTATTTAATTAGTGGAATATATAATAATTCATTAAATGTTTCATATTGTTCCTTAAAAACTACAAAAGAGCATGATATTTTTATTAATAAAAATGTTATAAATCAAATACATAGAAGCAATTATACATTTTGCAATAGTAGTCATACTCAAGAAATTTTAAAAAAATATTATAATATAAACACTAACTTATTTTATAGTTCATTAGTACCATATTTCAATAAAAAAATATTGAAAGACCCTTACTTTGATATGCGTGAATATGATTACGCTATTATTTGCTCTGATTTTATAAGACCTATTAAAAATATTAAGTTATCTATACAAAAATTAAAAGATAAGAAAAATATAATATTAATTGGTAATAATAGTCATTTATTTAAAAGTAAAAATATAACAACCTTACCATATATAGATAATATTAGTTCCATATTATATAAAATTAAATATATATTGATAGATAGTTTTTATGAATCAAGTAGTAATTTACAAATAGAATCAATTTTTTCTGGATGTAAATTATTTAATGATACGTTTTGTAAAAAATGCAATATACATTTTAAAAATAACAATGAATATAATAATCATATTTCCAAATATCATTCTAAAAATATTGTTTTAAGTGAAAATAATATATACTTATTACAAATTATTAGTAGCACCGATTGTTATGAAAAAATAATAATAGACCCTATTCATTTTAAAAAAACTACTAATTTAAAGGTTAAAAATATATTACAATATTTTAATATTAATACAAAGATAAATATAATAAATATTTATTTATTTTATATTAAAGATGGTAATTTTGTTTCAACCATCATTTATCCTGTTAGCTAAATTTGAATATCCGCTACAATATACATGAAATAATGATGGATATTTTTCATACATTAAAAATAATAATTTATCATCATTTATACAATATCCCATATTTGCTAATTTATTAAATTCATTATCGTGTAGATTGATAAATATTTTTAATATTTCTTTATGACCTACAAAAAACCCACCACCTAAAGCTTTATGGTTAAATACTAACTCTGATTTCTTTTTATGTTTTCTAGCAATCCATCCCAGTCTAACTTTATCATGGTTTGTATATCTTACTCTAAAATTTTCAGGTATATTTACTATATGCGATATAGCAAAGTCTATCCAACCATAATAGTCTGTATTAAATGGATTTAATTTAATCGCTCTACGTACTAATTCATATCTACTATTTACAGCTAATATTTGATACTTTGAATCGTATGGAGGTATATTTTTTTCCATTAATTTATTTAATTCTTCGATTCTATCATATTGATAGAGTTCTTTTTCGGTTACTTCAATAATTTTAGATTTATGTAACATATTATTTTTTTTTCTTATTTCTGTAACATGATTTATAGTATCAACCGTTACAAATATTACCATATAATGGTCTATATTTAATGTTTCTATTGAACTTTCTAAATAATCATATTCTTTTGAAACTCCACGTTTTTTTGCTCTTTTACCAAAGTTAAAATATCCTGTTACAAGTGTAATATTTAATCCTGAACTATTTCTAACTACTGGATTTGTTGGAATTTTTTTTACATCCGCTTCGTTTAAATAGCATGTTTTGAAATTATTTTTTTGTAAATCTAAGGAATAATTATCTTCTAAATATGGATTTTTTATTAAATCTTTATTTAAATTTAAAAAACTTGTTTTTAATATACCTGGTCTTAATGTAAAACATGTATTTTGAGCCATTTTATTCATTAAATATTCATCATAATTTAAAGGCGCATTATTTATTTTAGAATAAGGATTTTTTTGATGTTCTGGTAAAAAAATGGATTTTATTTTATCAAAAATAATATATGGTTCATCTAACACATGATTTTCATAGTAAGGTATAGTTACTAACGTGTCACATATTTTAATAATATTAGATTGACCAATATGTTCTCCAAATACAACTTGATCAAATATAGTTTTATCTAAAATTTCTAATGATTTTGACAATTTATAATCAGTCTCATTTATAATCCAAGAATCATCTACATAAATTATATATTCATATTGTAATAATTTTTTCTTAATCTTATTAAAATTAAAATACAAATCATCATAATAAATAATGTCTTCATTTTGTATTTTTTTACTACATTTTCTAAGTAAATAAATTTTTTTATAATTAAAATCTTTAAATTTTTCACATAAATCTTTGAACTGTTTATCCCGTATTTCTTCACGAAATGTTTGTAAATATAAAAATAAAATCATTATTATAAATAAATATAATGATTTTATAAATTAAACTTGTTTTTAATTCAAATAATTTTTACGGGATACGGCTACATATTTATCTTTTGCACCTACCATTATGGTTTCACTGCCTTCCGCTATTCTTTTTGAAAATATTGCAAGACTACCATCATTATCCACCATATCCATTGCAGATAATTTAACTACTTCATCACACAATGGAATACATTCCATAATTTTACCAAATGGATTACGATTAAAATCTCCATCTAATCCAGCAATTATAACGATTTTATTATAACTTTCCACAAATAGTAGAAAAGTTCTCAAATCATTGAAAAACTGTGCTTCGTCAATGCCAATTACATCTGCATTATCAAATTCGTCTTTATGTTCGGAATAGAGCTCATTTAATGAAGTTAACTTTAAAGCACTTGTCATTTCGTGGTCATGTGTTTCAACAAAATTACTTGTACGAGTGTCATTTGTATGATTAATAAATAGTACGTTTTTATCTATTGCTTTATAACGATTACATCGTCTTATAAGTTCCGTAGATTTGCCCGAAAACATGCAACCAATGATGATTTCAATACGTGAGGTCATATTTACTATTAGTAATAACGTTTATATTTTTTCAATTAAATATAAAATATATATTATATTAATGAAACTAATATTATGTACGACATCTATCATTCGCGGAGATTTTCATAGAAAAACTATTGGGAAAATATATAACTTATTTAAAACGAACCTAGAATCATTTGAAATACATCATATCATTAATATTGATTCTCCACCACAGCTACAAAATAGTTTTAGTAAAGAAGAAACACGTACACTTTTCCAAGAAATCATACCCTCGTTTGTACATACTCATTTTATTGAAACAGATACACCTAGTTTTACTCAAGGATATATCAATACTTTGAGTAAAATAAAAAAATTAAATTTACTTGACAATGATAGTCTTGTATGGTGGTTGGAAGATGATTGGATGCCATTAGATAATTCTATCAATTTTTTAAAACTCACTAGATTACTAAGTATACCCAACTCGAGTCTTATGATATCATCTAATTCACCTCTTGGGTCATTTAGAGGGGGTCCCATTATGAGCTCATCTTATTTTAAAAATATGTTTGATATTCACGATAAAGGAATAAATCCTAAAAAAGATCCTGAATTTCAAGTACGAAAGTGGGTAGGGGGTATTGACCGGGGAATCTGTAGAGATTTATCTCATCCCGACAACGGTAAAATATATATAGTATGTATTTACATATTATCTCATTTTAATGGTGAAATTACAATGAACGAATGCTGCCCTTGGCATTATAAAAATAAACTTGGGTTGTCTATTAAAAAACCTACTAGAATTATATTTGTCTCTGGAATAATGGATAGCGTTGATTCTGATAAAATATATTATAATACTTTTGCTCATGTTTCATTCATTTGTCCAAAGTCTATTGCAGAGACAAAGCGCAGTGCACCATGTTGTTCTATGGACGAATTTAAAAACTTATTTCAAAACCAGTCTATCACCCATATCAATATTGTACCGCATATATTAGAGGATAAAGGACGCATATTTAATACGGAAAATAATTTGAAAAAGTGGACTGACACTGAACATAATACTACTTATTTATAATATTAAATATATTTTATATTAAATTTACTAATAAATCGTATCTATGCTCTAATGTATGACGTTTCTTTATTAATTCTTGTCCATTTTTACGAATTCTATTTATTTCATTTATATTACTATTATTGCATATATAATTAATCTTATCTATAATATTTTCTTTATTGCAACTAATATAATTTTCACCATCTATAAACCCAATTTCTTTTAATCCTTCTCTTACATATTCATCATAAGCCAATAACAAACACCCGGCAGCAGGTATTTCAAAAAATTTATTCACAATATAAGGAGTCTCTTTAGTCAAACAACACGTAAATCCACATATAAATTTATTCAAATATAGTTTATATTCATCACCAAATATATTATCACTATGAGTTAATATATCTACATTTGGATGTTTTAATGATTTTAAATAATTTCTCATTGGATAATATTTACTCATAGAACCAGATAGCAATACTTTTTTTTGCGGATTTACATTAAATGGTAATATATTTTTTTGAAATACAAATCTTGGAAAACATATTAGATTGTTTTTATTGATTTTATATAACTTAGAATAATGATACCAATAATAAGACAATATGTATATATGTTCATTATCTATTAATTTATCACGTAAAAGTGCATAACGACTATATGTATTCGGTTTACTTGATAAATAATGAATATCATTTTCATGAATATAAAATTTAATTTCTTTATGCGATATTATAAATTCTATATTATTTTTTATAAATTTACCATAGTTATCTAATAAGATGGTTATACTTTTTACAGATTTATTCTTATCACTATATAACTTCTCCAATGATTCAACATTAGTGTCTTCTATTAAATAAAATTTGTCTCGTATAACCGGGTTACAAAACATTTTTTCATTTACATTTAATTCTTTACTAGGGGAAGGATATATAACTATATTCTTTTTAATATTAGAAAACGATTTGTTAATAAAATAACTCAAAGGAGTGCGGTCATTTAAAATCTCCACCTCAGTTTTATTTTCTAACGATTTATAAACCGAATTAACTAATATAATTAATGGTTGATAATCACGAATAATATTCTTATAATTATCATATGATTTAGTAATAAATTCAGTTACACATTTATCATAATTTATAGGATAAATATTATCTAATCCTTCAAATATAGTATAACTTAATAGTATATGTGGATTTGATTTATAAATAGCTTCCATCATTCTACTTTCAATACCAGACCATGCTATTTTTCCATTCGTACTATTTAATTTTATTAACAAATTTCTCTTCCATGTTTCCATAAATGTTGTATGTTTTTTACTACCAAAAACACCATTACATAAAATATTATTATTTTCTTTAATTAAAAAACCATCTTTTTTATCAAGAATATCAAACAAACTATCTAACGATTCTAAAACTAATGTATCCGAATCTAACCATATACCACCATATTCACATATAACATGTACTCTTACAAAATCTGCTTGATGTGCTGGTTTTAGATTTTTAAAATATTCTGGTATATTTTTTATATATTTATTTATATTTGAGTCATTAATTAAATGTACATTGTATCCTTTTCCATTTTTAGAGTGTATATATATTAATTTTCTTAAAATAGTAATTAGTTTATACTCTTTGCCTATCCAATATATATATAAATTTCTTTCCATATATAAATTATAATGGATAATAAAATAAAAAATGTATTTTATATAAATTTAAAACATAGAATAGATAGAAAAACACATATAGAACAACAACTACAAAAGTTAAAATGGGATTATACTAGATTTGATGCTATTATAGAACAATCTAATCATACATTTAAAAATGAAATAGGGTGTGCTAAAAGTCATGCGAAATTATTAGAACACGCGTTATTAAATAATATGGAATATATTATTATTTTAGAAGATGATATTGTATTTAATAACTGTGATGAATTCAATAGTAAAATAAAACATATTTTAACTTATAATAATAATTTTGATGTTTTACTCTTTGCTGGTAATTGTAAATCAAATAAACTTACTAAAATATCAGACCATCTTGCTAAAATATATAAAGCACAATGCACTACAGGTTATATGGTAAAACAGCATTATTATAAAACATTATTAAACAATTATAATGAATGTATAAAACAATTAGAATGTACTAAATCAACTACACATTGTATTCCAATTGATATATATTGGAAAAAATTACAACCTAATCATATGTGGTATATTATTATACCATTGAGCGTATATCAATTAATTGGATACAGTGATATTCAAAAAAAAAATAATAACTGCAAAAACAGCATGCTAACTTATATTTTATCATAATAGTCATCTCTAAATTGTATACCAGACTCTTTATATACCATTAATGATAATGGTAAAAAAAAACTTTCATTAAATATTAAATGTACTTTTTTTGTAAAAATATTATCTTCTCTGTGTCGTACATCTTTATATGAAATATTTTCAAAAATACTTTTATGAACTGTAGCATGACCTCTATGGATAGTTTTCATTCCATTATTCACAATTGATTTCTTATTGAAATCTCCAATATACTTAAATACAGGTATATTATCTACATCATGTATTATATTTAAAGAATCTTCTTGTAAACTACAATTATGCAACAATAATTTTATATTTGGATATCGTTTAAAACACTTTGAGACTATTTCTATTTTTTGTGGATGGGTGTAATCATCTGCATCTATAAACATTAATATATCATTAGAAGCTGCATGAGCACCTCTATTTCGGTTTACTCCACTATATGCTTGATCTTTTGTACCACTTATAATTAAAGTTACACTATTACATAAATGTATTAAGTCATTTAATAATTTTTGTTCGTTTTCATTCGTAATTTCACTTGCACATACAATAATTTCATTTGGTAATACGGTTGATGTCATGATATTTTTAATACATCGGCTTAAATATTGGTAATGAGGTGGATATACTGGTATTATAACTGAAACATTCATATATTTGCAAGTATTTTCTGACATATATTATCTTAATATAATATAATGTCTATACCACTTATTATACATCAAATTTGGATAGGCCCAAATAAAAAGCCAGATATATGGATGAAATCATTTTCTGAAGATTATATCAAAACATATCCTGAATGGAAATATCAATTATGGAATGAAACAAACATTGAACCCTTATTCAAGGACTTTCCTCATATGAAATTAATTTATGATATAGAAGAAACATATAACGGTAAATCAGATATATTACGATACTTAATATTATATTATTATGGAGGTATTTATGTCGATGCTGATAGTTTGTGGATAAATAAAAAAGACTTTAAACAATTAATACAAGAATGCTTTCACACAAATTGTTTTGTTAGTCATCATGTCGAAGATAATACACATTTATGTGGAGGTGTAATGGGATCTACAGTTAAACATGATTTTATATTATTTATAATTCAAAATTTAAATATGAGAAAAATAGATATTATACGTAAAAAAAAAATACACGGGGCGTCTACATTATGGGGTCCAGGACATATTACAAAATGTAGTAATTCTTATAAAAAAAATATAACTATATTCCCTAGTATTTACTTCTATCCTATTTCATGGCATGGTATAGATAATATAACAAAACATAATAGTATAAACCTTCCGAAAGAAAGTTATACATTTCAATATGGATATAGTACAAATAATATGAAAAATAAAATATAAATTATTTATAATATTTTTTAATTAATTCGTTACTTTCTTCAAATAAAGTTAATGGTGTACCTATATTACTTTTTTGATTAATTGCAACATTAAAAATTGGCTGTGTATAGTCATATGTATTTAAATATCTAAAAATCAGAATATCAGAAACATTTTCATGATTATTATAAATAGTAAATTTATCATTAATCAAATATTTATCTAATATTTTTTTCATACCTGTACGATTAATAATATAAAATAGTGCTGAAAAACTTCTTTCATCCCATTTTTGATATTTACATAAATTTTTCCTATCACGTTTAATAAGAATATTTACATATTTTGGGTAACAACAATGTAATTTTAATATTTCCCAATCATCAGGGGCATTTTTAATAATATTTTGTGAATTATTTATATCAAATAAATGATTCCATTTATTTCTATAATCCATACTTAAATCATCTTCTACTATAATTGCCATATTGTCATTATTGTCATATGCAGTCTTTATAGTCTTTAAATGAGACAAAATACAACATTGTTGAAATGTAGATATTTTTCTTACATTATCATCTTCTAAAACTGTTATATCAGTATAATTATTTATAATCTCCCCATCATAAGCATCTATTCTTGTAAAATTATCTATTTTATTTGATTTAAATAAATCTAACATATGTTTGTTACGTGTATCACATCTATTTAAATTTATATAATAAATAGGAAGCATATGTAAATGATTAGTCATAGATAGATATATATATAATATATATTATAAATTATCTCCAACTATGATGTAATTCTAATGGTTTAACGGGATGATACATATAATTTATTTCTATTTGATTAGGTAATATTTTTGATATCCATTGGTTATTATATCTATAGCGTTGCCCTTTTTCTGGTTTAGGTCCAATTGTAGACAATTCTTTCGGACATTTTATCGATAAATTATTTTGAGCTGCAATAGTATTTATCATAATTTCTATATAAAATAAAGTGTTATGTTTATCAACATATTGTTTTATATATTTAAATAATTGTTTAGATATTCTACATGAACATACCATACTATGAAACCACGGTTTATCTATTTTATTTTCCGCATAATTCCAATACATCCAATTATTTGATTTATTTTCAGCTATATGTGTAGCACATAATAAATCCGTATTCGTATATTGTATATCTATATTCTCAAAAGCACATGCATTTCGTATAAATACATCATCTTCTACAGCCCACACATGATTGAATGATGTATCAATTGTTGAAAAATAATAAAAAAATTTATCCCAAGCGGTTGGGGTTTTTTGTATTCCCCATGTATTCGCATTATAAAAACCAGCTTTTTTACATTCATTGTCATTTATTTGGATAAATATAATACGATCATATTCTTTTATAAAATGTTCTATATTATCATTACAATCTAATAATATATATATTAATTTACTTGTAATAGAATTTGCAAAATCACAAATAATTTTATGAGGTTTTACACATAAAAAACATACTGCATTCCTATAATTATATTGCATTATATATTCATACAATACATATTAATATTTGTATAATAAATATAATTAAAAATCATCAGCTTTATCATACTCATCCGTTTCGACTCTATTATCTATGCTTGATTCTTTACCTATATGATTTATTACCGAACCCTTAGTGGTAACCAATAGACCCTCTTTTTCATTAATCAAATGCACTATATTTGTATCCCATTTATGACTCATTAAAGTACATCGAATATAATCTAAGTACGTTTGTTTAGAAAAAAACATATTACAACCACCTATGCTATTTTTTATAATATAGTTTTGTTTCGTTTCTTTAACACTATGAAGCTCATTTACTACATTAAATCCAGAGCAACATATTGGTTTATTCGGATAATCTTTTTCTACAATATTATAAGTATCCATAATTTTATGAATCCAATCATTTTTATGTATTGTATCTGAATCCACTGTCATTAAATAATTGCAAAATATAGATAATAAATCCATTCCATGTAGAATACTATCGTACATGTTTCTATGTTTATTTTTATATATCTTTACTATTGTTACATTTGGCTGATTAACTTTAAACTTTTCAATCAATTCATGAGTATCATATTTATCATTATTTAAATCTTTTGTAAGAGATTCGTCCATAAATACTATTAGTGTATTTCTTAAATCACTAAGACTTAATGATTTTAAAAACATTTTTACGTAATTCGCTCTACTGTAAAAAGGGATTACAATACCTATTTTTGGAGTATATGTTAAATTACCAATCATTTCATATAAACCATATTTTTTTGGCATTAATAATGTAATTGTATTTATAGATAAGGATTTAACTAATTTTATAGGGTGCCACAATTCTAATTCAATTTTCCAACCATTTCCCCAAAAAAATTTGGCATTTAAACCTCTTTCAGAACATTCTCTTTTTGTAATAATCAATTCATAATAATACATTTTTTCTACTTTTGAGAATCTATGTAATAATTCAATATCAAATAAAATGTCATATTGATATCTCATTTTAGAAGAACCAAATGGATTTATTTTAAAATCATTTGTAAAAAATAAATTAGATTTAAAATAATAATGTTTTATATTATTACTGGATTTACCAATATATATACGATTATTATAAATAGTATCCATTTATAATAATATATTATATTTATAATAATAAATCAGATTCATAGCTATTAAATAGTTTCAAATTATCGGAATCATCTGAAAAATCTAATTTTAGCTTATTATTTATATTTGTTAAATATGGATTGGGAATATTTTTACAATATTTTTTTAAAAATACAGATGTACAATATTCCTGTATCTTACCCAAAGTAAAATACTGATAACAACTTTCTCTATGTTTTTTTATTGTCTCAATACGTTGAATATATTCGTCGTCGCTCATATTTTTTAAATAATATAACAAATCATCTATTGTTTTAAAATTAAATCCATTTATTATACCATTTGTAAATAATTCTGGTAATATTTTTTCTGGATAATAACTTCCAAAATATACGGGTACAGATAAACATCCTAAAACATCTACTAATTTTTCAGTTACAGAACCAAAGTGAAAACAATTTTCAATTACTACTACAAATTTATAATCCTTGAATGTATGAATTTTACTTTCTGATTTTTTAGTATAATAAATAGATTTTTTCATTTTTTTAAAACCTAGTATTCCTTTATATTTAGTTCCATACTTAGATAATTCATTGCACCCGCCATATATATCTATATCTTCTTTACTTAATTTATCTATTAAATTTAATCTCTCTTTCCAATTTATTAATATAGGGTTATTGCACATATATTTTATTTTTTTATTTATGTCAATAGAATTTATTTTAAAATCATAATCTTCATTTTTATTATAATCCCAACATAAAAAATGATGATAAGGAGTCCAAAAATGTTTGTGTATATCATTTTTAAAAAACTGTGAAAATACAAAATCTACATGCGGTTCTAATACTTCATACCACGGTTTATAATTCATAGGTGATTCGTTAAATTGAACGGCTCTATTTTTTTTAAACATTTTTAAATAAGGCACAAAATCATTTGGGTCTTTATTTTTTATAGGTCCACATATAAATATATAATCGTTATCGTATATATCAGAAACATTATCTAATTCTTCTAAATTAACTATATTTGCTTTAATATTCTCATCTAAAATATTTGGTTTTATATACGTTAAATTGGAATATATATTTAATATCATATTATATTTTTATGATATATAATATCATTTAATAAAAACGATTTAACTATATATACTAGCTAAACTGATGTTTGATGCTTATTTTTAAAATGATGAATTACATTAAATAATGGTTGATTTTCAATTTCCATAACTCGTGTTGTTCTACGATTTGAATGTTTCACTAAATCGTTAAATTTAAAATTAGAATCATTTTCATTGATTAACTGTCCTATAACATATCCATCATCCCAATACTGAAAACGTAAAAAATCTTGATTCTGATAACAATCACATATTACATTTGCAAAAACAAAACCATTGTTTTTTTTACTATATCCAGTGAAACCTGTTTCGGGCCCCCGATTTATTTTTCTACGATGTTTACCCCAAAAAAAAGTCATGGCTACATTATCTTTAAATAAATCATTAATTAAATTTGATGTCACATTTGATTTAAATATACAATCACTATCTACAACAAATATATAATCATATTTATCAGCATAATGAAGCAAACCATAATGCAGTGCTACAATTTTACGAAAAAAACGTGAAGCTCGATGGTTAGCCCAGTACTGTGTTTCCAAAGTTTTTCCAAAAAATGGTGCGTCCTCATCTGCTTCACCGCCATACATCTTAGGAATTCTTATTTTATTTTTAGTTATCCAATCATTCATATACTTATCATTTTCTATATTATATGAAATAATTCTATCTGATTCATGATAAAATTCAAATTCTTCATAACATACTAATAGTTTACCGTTTTTTATATTTTCTAAAAATGTATTTATAAAATTTTTACCAGACATATCATATAGTTTCTTATTAAACGTAGTTATATATAATACAGACATATATATATATGTTTTCATATTATTTTTAAAAATCTATCTCACTTACAAAATATTTATACATTTCATAAGGATATTGATCATACGAATATTGATAATTTTCAAATAATGCATTAATAATTCCAATTATTGCAAATAAATGAAAGATTTTTGCTTTAGGGTAGTTTTTTATAACGTCTAATTTATTTTTGGTAACATTATATTCAAAATCACCACGTACTTTTACATATTTATATGGTATATTGTAATTTGTAAAATTTTTTGAGTAATTTGAAATAAAATGTATTAGTTTAATATTGTTTTTATGAAATATATCAATATCAAACTTTTTATTTAAATAATGACATACAACCGATTCATATATTTTTTTAAAATTAATTATAGCATTCATGGGTCTTAATAATTTTGGTTTATCTCCATTACGTGACTGTGAATTTGTATCTAGCATAGTTTTAGTGATTTTGCTATATCTCAACATTATATCAAAAGGTGACCTATGTTTCCCATGAGTACCAATATATGTATGTATAAATTTTTCTTCAAAACCACATTCTTCTATTGATTTATGCCATAATTGATCTACACTCGATGTAGCAATATGCATATTTGGTACCGGATAATGTTTCATTACAGTGTTATTATAAACTTTCATTCCAAAAATAACAGGGGGAGTATTTATTCCCAAATAATCATCGATTAAATGATATATTTGAACATAATATTTTTTCATAACTCTCAAATTGGAATAAATTATATCTAATGCACCAGGAAAAAATTCCATATCTTCATCCATTTGAATAAAATAAGGTGTAGTGCATCGTGTTACCATACAATTATATGCCCTTGCCGTTGGACTAATATTCATAATGACATGAATAAGTATGTTGTACTTTAATGGAAGTTCATTTATTGAATCAATTGCATATTTCAATTGTTCACCCTGAATAGTAATTAAAAATACAGTAATTATAATATCATTTCTTGAAGAGCCATGTATCCATGTTTTATCGTGTTTTAAATCATTTATATTTACATGATTATTTATTTCATATTTATCCATTAAATACATTAAATATTTAAAATTTAAATATATAATGTATAATATGAATTTATGTAATAATAATGCCATAAATAATATTATTCATAATAAACAAAACCATTTTTATTGGACTATGATTCAAAAAATGGATAATTCTATAGAATTAAGTGAAAATTTAAAAAATATAAATAATTATAGTAATGATTTTTTTAAAATTATAGAAAGTAAAGAACAATGGACCTACGCGGACCCTTTTTTATATTATTATAATGATGAACTATATCTATTTTTTGAAGCATTAAATATGAATAGATTAAATAAAAGAAATGTAAAAGGAATAGGCGAAATATATTATTGTAAAATAGAATGTATAAATAATGAATATTTATATTCTACACCATGTGTAGCTTTACAAAAACCTTGGCATTTATCATTTCCTTTTATCATTGAATACAATAATTCAATTTATATGATACCTGAGCAAAGCTCTCAAAATTTAGACATATACAAATGTATAGAATTTCCAAATAAATGGGAGTTTGAGAAAACACTTATAAAAGGGTCTTTTGTAGATAGTGTAGTTTTTTTTTACAATGATTATTATTGGCTATTTACTGTTCAAAAAAAAAGGCATAATAGAATAGAAAGATTATATTATTCAAAAGATTTATTAGGTGAATGGGAATTACATGCTAAAGTTAATAAAATATCTAATAATAAAACAGCACAAAGAGGTGCTGGAAATATATTTATTATGAATAATAAAATTTTTAGACCAGTGCAAAACAACGTTAATTACTATGGGCAAAGTACAATGTTTTATCAAATTACTAAATTAAATACAAAAGAATACAAATGTGTTGAATATGATACATTAAAAAGAAACATTCATCATTTTAATTATTTAAATGGATTTTTTGTAATAGACAGTAACAATACTACTAATGATTTCTTTATTTAAATATTTATTTTTTATAATAAGCCATATCATTTTCCATTAAATCTGCGGCCTCCTTAGCTAATTCTTCTTCCGTTTTTACAGGTTCTTCTTCACTAGGTTTATAAAAATCAATACATTCTGCTGTTTGCTTTCGTCTTTTTTCAATATTTAATTTTTTCATAAAATTACGACCATATTCACAACCATCAATACAAAAACTGGATGCAATTCTATAAAAAACAATTTTGTCTTTAACATCATGTATTATATCTTCTTTTTTAACATATCTAGGAGTTTCCATAATCTTATAATTATTATCCCAAAAAGTATATTTACTATTTTTATAATTCATACAAGGCTCTTGTAAAAAATTATTTTTTACTTTTTTATTAATAATTGTATAGTTTAAAAATACATCATACGAACCATATTTTTTCAAAACATATTTTCCCACACAATGTTCGGGGTCAATATGTTCTTTTTGTTCATTCCACGCAGTATAAAAAATTGTAGACCATAATGTAAAACCTATAATAGATGGTGCTAAAGCATGAATATAATTATTTCTAATAAAAGTTAAATTAATTACACTAAGTGGTGTACTTAATGTATCTATTAAATCATTTATATTAATGGAAGTATTTTTATTTAGTTTCCAATCATCTTCTAACCAAATTATTTGAAGATTTTCTTTATTTGAAACTAATTGACCACAATTATAAATACAATTTGATAATGTTTTACATGCATTTAAAAAATTACCATTATTGGTAGGTCCCTTTATATACAACACGTTAAATTTATTTTTTATCATTCTTTCAAAATTTTCTTTTATAGACGAAAATGAATGTTCTAATTTTTCTATTGTATCAATATGTATATACCACATGATAGAATATTTGTCTCTATCCAAGTTATCTAACCATTTAATCCAATCAGGAAATATATCACTATGTAACTCCAATCTATTTATAGCCGTTGTTCCAATTATAATTTGTTTCATATTATTGTAAG
>CENJ01173064.1_pt1 | contig 30403 bp, 21 predicted proteins | sample 356161 | NCBI WGS metagenome assembly CENJ01 (sample SAMEA2619531, study PRJEB7988) | marine metagenome | biome: marine biome (ENVO:00000447); feature: surface water layer (ENVO:00002042); material: "saline water (ENVO:00002010), including plankton (ENVO:xxxxxxxx)" | depth 5 m | reverse complement strand
GAAGAAATTGAAGAGGAGATAGAGATAGAGATTGATGTGGAAATCACCGAAGAAACTGTAATAGAAGAAATTGTTTTTGAGGAAGCTCCTGAAGAAGAAGAAGTTGATGAAATTTTTACCATTGTAGAAGATCAACCCACGCCACCGGGCGGGATGAGTGCCTTTTATAAATATGTTGCTACTACATTAAGATATCCTGCTCAGGCAAGAAGGATGGGGATTGAGGGTAAAGTTTTTGTCCAGTTTGTTGTTGGGAAGGATGGTACCCTCACTGATGTTCAGGCTATCAAAGGAATTGGTGCGGGGTGTGATGAGGAAGCTGTTAGAGTTATTTCAAAGGCAAAGAAGTGGTCGCCAGGAAAACAGCGAGGAAGACCTGTTAGGGTTAGGATGATTCTTCCTATAACCTTCAAATTAGGGTAGCCTTCGTCATGAAGATTAATATCTTTCTATTTATTTTTTCTATCATATCTATATCAGTATCTGGTCAGAAAGTTTTTAATAATGCTGGGGGAGACAGCCTATTTTCTAATTCAGCAAATTGGGTTGGGGGTTCTGTTCCTATATCAACTGATAAAATTAAGATACAGACGGTCAATGGAGTTTTAATTCTTGATAATGATTATACTGTAAAACAAGTAATTGCGGCAAGGAAAGGAGTAGTTATTAAGAGTAGTAGAACATTTAATGTTGGACTAACAGCATCAGGTAATGCAAACTATATATTTAATAGTTCTGAATTATCATTTAGTAACCAAAATGACCCTGATATATCAGTAAATGTTGGAGATAAGTTAGTATTTGATGCCACAAGTAATACTCTAGCAACACATCCATTTGCCATTGTATCTGAACTTTCAAGTTCTGGAGCTTATGATGTAAGTAAATTAGTTTCTGGAGTGACAAATAATGGGACTAAAGGGGATACTATTTCATGGGACTTAACCGGAGTTGCTGCTGGAACATATTATTACATCTGTACCTTCCACAAAAATATGGTAGGTCAAATTACCGTTTCTCCTCAAAAATCTCTTACTATAACTGGTAATGGTAATGTCGGTCAACCAGTTCAGGCTAATGGAGATGACTCATCTGTTGAGTTTCAGCTCCCTGTAATAATAAACACTACTGATACTCAAGGGAAATCGTTTGCTACAAACGGTGCCCGAGCAAAAATCTTTTTTAATTCATCCCTAACAAATAATACTGCTACATTAACTCTATCTAATCCTAATTCTAAAGCAAATACCGAACACCAAATAAATGGTAAGTATACCTCCAATAAGTGGTTTAATATAAACGCTAATACTAATGTTACTTTTGGAGATAATTCAGATTTTTCTGAACATGCAAGTGCTTTGAGATTTACAGGAAATGCTGGAAATGGAAAACTTACTATCAGCTCAGCAAAAAATAAATTCAAATCATCTGGAACCAAAATTATAGTCAATACTGGGGGTACTATAACACTAAATTCAGAGGATATTTTAAAGAGTACGCTTCAGATAGATTCAGACAAAGCTTTAAATTTAAATATAAATGCTAATCAGTCAAATGCTGGATTAATTACAATGACAGATTCTGCAAGAATTAATCTAAGTATTGACCCAAGTGTTACTTCAATTGCATTTGCTGATAATTCATCATCAGGTTGGGGTAATGGTAAAATTATCATAACAGGTTTTATTGATGATGTTTTAAGTTTTGGTAATAGTACATCCGGCTTAACTTCATCACAACTTTCTCAAATAGATGTTGGTGGAACTGTTTTAGAAATTAGTTCTTCAGGTAAAATTAGATCAGAAACTCCACCTGATGTCTCTGTGTCTACATTTACAAATGGTGGTGGAGATAAGCTTTGGTCAAATATTCTAAACTGGAACAATGGAATTCCTAACGTCCCTACAGCAAAGGTAACGTTGAATGACTCTCTAATTCTTGATAAGGATGTATCTGTTGCTCAAATTAAGTTGGCAAATATTGACAAAGATGTTGCAGTAACATCTTCAAATAATTCATTACTTACTCTTACTGGATCAGGAGTGACTCAGCCAGTACAAAATAATGCGCCAGATAGGTCTTTGACATTTGATATTAAAGTAGATCTAAAATCTAATGATTTAGAAACAATTCAAATTAATGGTGGTGGTACAGCAAGTATCAACTTTGGATCAAACTCAGAACTATCTCTTGCCAGCACAACAAAGTTTGTGGGTAAACTTAATAGGTCTTTCTCATTTAACGGTACGTTAATTGGAGCGGGTGCTTTTCAAGTTGGTGACGATACAAATATAACTTTTGGAACTAATTCAGATAATCTAGGCTACACTGGAGAATTCAAATACTTGGGAGCAAATGCTTTGATTACCGCGAATACAGCGGATGAGGGAACATTTGTTTCAAATGGAGTATTTATTAGTCCAGGTACAGCATCCAATTCAAAATTAATTTTGAATGGAGTCAATATATTCAAAGGTGATATCAATATCTCAGATAAAGACTTTACAATATTATTCAACGCAAACCAAGGTAGCGTTGGGGAGTTGACAATGGGGTCAGGTAATCTTAACCTAAGCCTTGACGCCTCTGTGTCTGAAGTTGCTTTTACTGATAATTCCTCATCAAATTGGGGTAATGGAAAGCTTGTTATAAGTGGTTTCAAGGATAATGTCATCGGCTTCGGTTCAAGCGCTAATGGAATAACTACTGATCAATTAAATAAAATTGATATAGGTGGAACTGAAGTTGTAATCAATAGTTCTGGTAAGATAGCAGGTAAAGTTATTTCTCAGTCAACCTTCACTAACGCTGGAGGAGATATGCTCTGGTCAAATGTTAACAACTGGAGTAATGGCATACCAAATGTTACTTCTGCTAAAGTAATCCTTAACGATTCATTAATTCTAGATAAAAATGTTGAGATAGCTCAGATTAAATTACCTGGAGGAGGTTTTGGTAGTTCTCATATTTCTAGTGTTGGTGACTCTACACTAACTCTAAACGGTTCTGGTGTTAATGCAGTCATTCAAAATAATGGATCAAATGTTGACTTGAGATTTGAATTGGATGTTAAAATAAGATCTAACGACTCTATTGAAGGGATTCAGGTAAATGCAGGTGGATCTTCAAGAGTAATTTTCAGGAATGGTTCCTCACTGGACTCTGATAGATTAATTAGTATATCTGCTGGAGGAGATAAATACGTTATGATAAATGATACATTATCCTCAAGTGGTCTTTTTGGTGGAGGGATAATTATCATGCCTGGCTCAAAATTAGTTTTTGGAGAAAATGCTTCAAATAAGGATTATATGACATACTTTACTCTTTTAGGTAATGCTGAATTGATTTCAAGAATACCAGAAGAAGACTTCTTTGTGAATAGTGATTTCTATATTAAAAGTTTAGACATAAACAATAAAGCATTACCAAATGTTGTTACTGTTGAGAATGGATATACTATGCGTGGAGGTTTTAAAGTTGACAGTGTTGATCTAATACTTAACCTTAAAGCAAGTCAGCATATGGAATATATTGAACTTACATCAGGTAATTTAATTTTGAATTTTGACTCAGCCGCAGAGTTTCCTCAGGTAACATTTCTACACGATGGTCTTTACAGCACAAATAATAGTAATAGATTTATCATAAATGGATTTAAAGAAAAAGTATTTAAATTCGGATCAGATTCAACTGGTCTTTCAACTGAAAAATTAGCCCTAATCTTGGCTGATAGTTCTTCTGTAGGAATAGATGATAATGGCTACTTATATATTATTCAAGATTCTGATGGAGATGGAGTTGTTGACTCCGAGGACATTTGTCCTAACACACCTGATGGTGAGATAGTAGACTCTGGAGGATGTTCTATATCTCAGAAAGATTCTGATGGAGATGGTGTAAATGACAACCTAGATGCATGTCCAAATACTCCTTTGGGTATTGTAGTTGACTCCTCAGGTTGTGAAATTCCATTATCAATTGAATCAATTAAACACATAAATAAAATTTATCCGATCCCAGCTGATAATAAATTATCTATTGAACTTAAGGAGAATATAAAAGTAGATGATATTTATCTGGTTAGCATGAATGGTAATCTCCATAAAAATTTACCTTTTACTAAGAGTAGAAAAAAAGTAGATGTGAATGTTTCAGGCATAGACACAGGTCTCTACATCTTAAGTATTATCACAGAAAAAGATATTTTAAAAGTCAAAGTTATTATAGAAAGATAATCTATAATTTAATCCTTCTTTACTATAACTACATCGTCAAGAAAGAAACCAGGAAGTATTGGATCTTTTTGGGGTTTGTAAAATACCACTTTTGCTTTTGTGATACCTTCTGGAACTGTGAACTCTATCTTATTCTCTGTCCAGGTATCTGTCATAGGGACTTCGAATTCAAGAAATTTTTCTCCTTCTCCTTCTTCATTCTTTATAACGGCATCAAATGAATTTGTAGGTTTTGTTTTCCAGCGATGGAAAAAAGAGTACTCGTATGTCTCTCCTCCTTCAACGTTAATTATTTGAAATATGGAGCCGTCGTGAGGTTCTATCCTTGCAAGAAAATTACCTGTATTAGGTTGTTGTACGGATGATGTGATAACAGCATTCTTGAAACCACCCCAAGGGCTAACTAATCCAGTCTCAAATGTTCCATTCTGGATTAAGTTTCCTGGAACTTCTCCGACCTCTTCAATTACAGGGTCTTTACCTGTTCCAGCTTGCATATTGGGTTTATAATTTGCGTAATATTCTCCAAGTTCTGTCAGTGTCTCATCGTCGTTGTATAACCTAGAGGAATAAAGCCTTGGAAAGTTTGGTGAACTTTCAGTTCCATTAAACCATGCAAATCTTAAAACATACTTCCTATTATATAGTTCAGGGAGTAGCGTTCTCATTGTACCGAGGATTTGAATTGGGCTATACCTGTTGTTATCTATTGTAGTTGCCTGGTTATCTACAACTGCCATCTCGGTAATCCAAATAGGTTTATTATATTTTTCATATACCTCATCAACTTTTTGTAAAAAAAGTTGGGGATTATTATTTAAGTAAAGATGAATACAGATAAAATCTACTCTTAAGCCATTTTCATTGGCTTTCATCATAAACTCGTCTAGCCAGCCATTTCCTAATCCAGCAGGTGCGGGACTTCCCAAAGGAACTCCTATCTCCTCAAGTTTTGGCCAGAGAGAAATAACCTCATCTACAGATATATCAGATTGCGTCTCTAAGTCTGGTTCATTAAATCCTAAAACATTTTTTATAATTCCTGCGTCAGCAAGACTTTTTAAATTTTGAATGACTTGATCATTTATACTATTTTTTCCCCAGATCATTGGAACAAATTCAACACTATCTGGCATCCCTTCATTTATTTCTTTATTCCATGCGTAATGCCAAAAAGGTTTTAATCTAGCTACTCTTGAAGACCATGTTGGAACCTTATAGCCCATTCCAATACCTTTTTTATCTAAAACCTCCTCTGCTAAAATAATAGTTGAGGCATTTCTAGCCCTCTCTATTCTAGTCATATCAATTTGATCTTCAATACAACCAAGAAATGAGATAATTAGAAATACGTAAATGATACTTTGTAATATTCTTTTCATATTAATATCCTGGATTTTCAATTAGTTTGGGGTTATCAGCAAGTCTACTAAGACCTAATGCATAGTAATAGTTCCTTGGGGGATGGAGCCTAACCCCACCAAGATCTCCTTCTGCCATTTCAATTGTATACTTTTTTGTATTTGTATTATATCTATAATGGAGTCTGTGTCTTTGTTTATTATCTAGCTCTTGTACTGCAATTCTCCATCTCCTCAAGTCCCAGAAGTTATGCTCTTCAAATGCAAGTTCACATCTTCTCTCCTGTCTAATTTTATCTTCATCCAATTGACTTAAAGATAGAGATGGCATTCCAGCTCTTTCTCTCAAATTATTCATATTAGCTAACATATCTCCATTAGGATCTCCAAGGTAGTATGCTGCCTCAACATAATTTAAAATTATTTCACCTAGTCTAAAGATAATAAAGTCGGTACTTGATCTAGTGGCATCAGGTGTTTCAGGATTTGTCCTCTTTCTAATTAATAAACCCGTAGCCATACTTCCAATATGCTTTGAAGGTCCAGTCTTTGGCCAGCCAGCCATTGTTCCAGACGTGCTTCTGTGGAAATGAACTGTACCTCCCTTAAATAATGAACCAGGATAAAATATAGAGGCCCTCATTCTAGGATCTCTCATCTCAAAGAACCAATTTGGATCTATTTCAGTGGCATCATCATATATAGATCTATCAAGCATCCCACTTGACCCATCAGTGAAGTCAAATTGCTCTAGAGTTTCAAGGTAAACAGTATAATTTGAGCTCCAGTTAAAACCAAATCCTGATGGCTGAGCTAATGCATCCCACTGATGACTTTTACCTTCATCATAATCATATTTTTCAGCGAATATTACTTCTGGGTTATTTGACTCATCAATAAAAAGATCACCAAAGTTTTTTACTGGGTCGGAACTCTTTCTATATAAAGAGAAAATACCAGATCTGATTATTTCTCTTGAGGCACTCAATGACTGCTCATAGTAATAGTTAGCGTCAGAGTTATTAATACCAAGTAGTCCATCTAATTGCTCAGTACCAAAATTAGCTACGCTTGCAGCGTAAAGCATAGATCTGCTTTTTAGTGATAAAGCAGCCCATTTTGAAATTCTTCCATCTTGTTCGGGATATACTGGTAGGTGATTGACTATGTCGTTCATCTCTGATAATATAAAATCATAAATCTCTCTCTCAGAATTTCTAGGTCTGAAAAGCTCATCTTCAGTACCTTGGACGGGTATAACGTCAATTACTAATGGGACACCACCAAATCTTTTGGCCATTTCAAAGTATGCATGAGCCCTTATGAACCTAGCTTCAGATACTCTTGAGTTAATAAAATTCTCTGATAATCTCTCAGATTCAGGTAGCTTAGTTATGAGTTGATTACATTCTCTTATAAGTCTGTAATTATAATAATCTAAAACTTTACCTGTTAGTCCATTTTCATTATAGTCTACATCAATAACTTGAGTATAAGGTATTTGCCAAGATACTCCGTAGTTTCTTGACTCGCCTCCATAAGATGAAATTAGCCCCATATTTAAATTGCCATTTCCACTGCTTATGTGAAATCTAGCTCTGTCGTACAAGTCGAATAAGAATGCATCAGCCAGAACGGGATCATCAAATACTAATTCATCGGAAATTATATCCGTCCTTGTTAGATCAAATGGATCTGTACAACTTATTTGAAATAATAGAAAGAAGATTATATATATTTTATTTCTTATCATCTTAAAATATCATTTTTAGTCCAACTGTGAATGATCTTGTTATAGGATATCTTCTTGTTGTCTGAGTATTTGGATCAAACTCAGGATCAAACGAGTTTCTATAAATGCCTAGATTAGTTAATGTAAAAAGATTCTCTGTCGAAAAATAAATTTGAGTATTATCTAGACCGATTTTAGAAATTATTTTTTTAGGTATATTATATGATAAGTTTATATTTTTTAATCTCAAGTACCTTACGTCTCTAAGCCAAAAATCTGAAATCCGTGCGTTATTTGTACTAGCTGTAAAACTTGAGGCAGGAAGAATTGCATCGGGATTTATATTTATCGATGGGTCATCTGGATGTGGTTGCCATGCATATTTATAGTGGTATGATAGTGGAATTGATCCGTTGCTGAACATTGTTGCCGCTGGACCATTAATATAAATACTGAATTTAGAAGCACCTTGAAGTAGAAGTGATAGTTTTAAGTTCTTGTAGGATGCACTAAGATTAATTCCATAATTTATTTCTGGCATATTACTAGCGAAACCTATTACTTCTTGGTCCCTAAAGTTTATAGTATCATTTCCATCTAAGTCTTTATACTTAATGTCTCCTGGATTTAAAAGTAAATTACCATTTCCATCTTGAATAGTTGGGTGGTTATTAATTTCATCTTGGCTCATAAAAATACCATCAGAAATATATCCAAATCTTCTGTTTACCCACTGGCCCTCCCTTCCAAAGATCCTTTTGTAATCAGAGTCTGTAAAATCTTCAATGTCTCTCCTAACAACAAACTTCTCTTTGCCAATAGCAAAGTTAGGAGCTATATCTATTTTAAACTCTCCAATTTTCTGTTGGTATACTGCCGACACTTCTATGCCCCTGTCATCACTTATATTGATATTAGTTAGTGGCAAATCATATCCTCCCTCATTCGCAACAGACTGCTGATCATTGCTTAAAATATTTTCTCTTTTCCTGTAAAAAATATCCGTTTCAACCTGTAGTTGACCTTTAAAAAAAGTAGCTTCTAGACCTAAATTATACATCGTCATTTTCTCCCAGGTAAGAAAAGGATTCACTTCGCCAAGAGTTCTGATTGTAGTTTCAGAAATATTGTCACCAAACAAATAAGTTGAATTTGTCTCATAACCAGTGAGGTAGTCAAAACCACTGATTCCATTTGCTGTATCATCTCCAAGCTGAGAGAATGAAGACCTAACCTTAAGGGTAGTATTCTGGTTTGAATTGAAGAAAGGTTCTTCAGATATTATCCAACCAAATGAAATACTTGGAAAATATCCCCATCTTGTTTCTGGAGCAAATAGAACATTACCGTCTGCCCTAAATGTAGTCTCTAGTAGATACCTGTCTTTGAACCTGTAATTAATTCTAGCTACTGCGCTTTTCCTTCCAATATCAGGCCCAGAAGAGCCATCATTAGTTTGCTCGTTCTCTGAACCTATAAATAATTCTGGTATGGAAGTTGTAAATAAATTTTTTCTTGTTGCTGAAAACATACTGAACTTTCTAGTGGTTTGTTCAGCTAACATCAAAACTTTTAGGTTATGATTACCGACCTCTTTTATATACTCTGCAGAGATTAAGGGATATACCATAGTACGTCTAAATTGAGAATCAGAGATAGATGAAACTCCATTTCCTATACCTTCTAATATTAACTCATTTGTTTCAAGGTTTTGTCTGTACACATTATAGGGTTTCCTAAATGTCTTTTCTGATCTATCAAGTAACGTTAGATTCATATCAGCCCTAAGCGTAAGACCTGTAATACCTGGAACTTTATATTTAAAGCCAATCTTTCCTCTAAAAGTATTATCAAACCTATCATAGGTGCCAAAAACATTTCTATCTGATCTGGCAAGAGGGTTTCTGTTTCCTGTTGTCGAACCGGAGTAAGATACAGATGATATGGACGGGTCAGGTATTACCATGTCATCAGATAACCTAGTTGGGAATATTGGTTGGGCTGTAGCAAGATCGATCCATATATTAGATAAAGCAGTTTTTGCAGGTCTCTCTCTAATATCTTGTCTGTAAGATAGATCTACAGAAAAATTTATTCTTTCATTTACTTTTATATCAATATTTGATCTAGCATTATATCTTTTATAATCGAAGTCTCTAGACTTAAAAAAACTTTCTTGGTCTATATACCCAAATGAAGTAAAGTATTTTACATTGTCATTTCCTCCAGAAACACTTATGTTATGCTGATGCATAGGCGCATTATTTTTAATTAATGCATCAACCCAATCTCCACCCTCATAACCCTGGGTTTTGCTATAATAATTTTCGATATCATCTTCGGAGAAGGTTGCATTTGGGTCATTGAAATCATTTAAATTAGCTTCTCTAACCAATTCAACGTACTGGGAAGCTGAAACGTGGTCGAGGAATGCTGTAGCTGATTGAAGTGTTAAATTACTTGAATATGATATTTTTGGTTTACCACTTTCACCTCTCTTGGTTGTTACTAATACAACACCATTCCCAGCTCTGGCACCATAAACAGCAGCAGATGCGTCTTTTAGTACGCTTATACTTGCAATATCATTCTGATCAATTCTTGAGAAATCCATCTGTACACCATCAACAAGGATTAGAGGAGCCTCACTGAAACTACGAATTCTTATCTGTGTGTTTTCTCCACCCGGCAACCCCGAATTTTGTCTTGTCATAACTCCAGGTACCCTTCCCGCTAATAGGTTAGAAGAGTTAGCAACTGGTGCTAATGTAAGTTCCTGATCTTTTAATGTTGCCACGCTTCCTGTTAGATTAATCTTTTGTTCAGAACCATAACCAACTACTACTACTTCTTTTAAAGTTTCAATATCTGGATCTAGATTTATTGAAAATGATAGATTGCCTATTACTGGAATATCTTGTTTTATATACCCTGAGAAAGATACAGTTATTGTATCATTCTCATTAACATCAAGCATAAAACTACCATTTATATCGCTTACTGTACCTTTAGTTGTTCCCTTAATTATAATTGTTGCACCAGGTAGTCCATCATTATTTTCATCAGATACTTTTCCATTTATATTTTTTTCCTGTGCAAAAAGATTACAATGTATTAGTGTTATAAGAAATATTATGGAAAGTCTCATGGACTCTATATTAGCTTAAATTTTAATAATGAGTAAAAATATGGCTTAAATTTTAAATTTAGCTATTTTTTGTAATATTTGATTATAAAATATTGAATGATTCCTCTTTTATTTTTTCAAGATTAGCTTTCATTTTTATAGTTAAATTCTGTATTTCAAAGTCATTACATTTAGCACCTAAAGTATTAATCTCTCTACCTAGTTCTTGAGATATAAAATTTAATTTTTTACCGAGTACTCCTTTTTCATTAATAGTTTCATTAAATAGAGATATATGCTTTGTTAATCTAACGACTTCTTCGTTGATATCTATTTTATCTAGAAAGTAGAATAACTCTTGTTCTAAACGTCCTTCATCAATTGCAATAGATTTTATTTTTTTTATCTGTGACTCTAGTTTATCTCTTTTCTTATCAACTCTTTTTTTCTCAATTTTTTTAATTTTTTTAAGAGACTTTGATATTTCATTAATGTTTTTAAGTAAGTCTTTTCTTATAGATTTGCCTTCCTCAGATCTAGATTGAATGCACTTTTCAAGAACATTTTTTGTAATTTGAATAATTGTTTTTTTTGGAATTTTCTTATCAGATATATTTTGTTTTTTATCGAAAAATAAAAATGTATTATTCAGAATAGCCTCTTTACTCATTTTCTCATTTCTAACAATACCACTAATTTCTTTATATAGTTTGATGAATTCTTTTTTGTTAATATTCCTTTCTTGCTTTTTTTTAATAGAGATGTTACAGGTAACTTCAACTTTTCCTCTTATCATTTTCTTCTTTACTAGATTTCTGATTTCTTTTTCAACCATAATCGAATCTAAATTGGATTTAAAAATAAAATCAAAAAATTTTGAGTTTATAGTCTTTATCTCAATCTCAAGAATTAAATCTTTACTTTGATGTGAAACTAAACCATAACCTGTCATCGAATGCATATCCTAAATTTAAAAACTATATCCAAGGGATAGGTGGAATTTTGTTTGACCTAACTTATAATCTTCGATAGGTTTCGCAATATCTAATTTTATAAAATAGTCCATTATATAGGACCTTAACCCAAAGCCGTAACTAGCAAGCCATGGATTTTTTGAGTTTTCAATCTCAGCTTGAAAAACAGAACCAGGCTCTCTAATAAACCAAGTATTCACATCATTTTTTTTACTAAAAGGAGAATTAATATTCCATGAGGAACCCAAATCAAAAAATCCAATAAGTTGTAAATTATTCAAGAATTTACTTGTAATACTCTTTCCTATAACGGTTTTAATTAACGGAATTTTAATTTCAGAATTTATCACTAATGCTTTATAACCATCAAATTTTTTTAAATTATACCCTCTTAAATTAAGGTACTTACTGTACAAGAAGTTAGTGTTATTCCCTCCATTACTTATTAAAAGAGGATCATTTATTCCTTTATCTTCTTTGCTGTTTACTAATGAATTCTGTATGCCTCCAACTAAATACTTGAAAGGGTTATTACCGAAAGAATTTCCGTAATAGATTCGAGAAGATAGTATTATATTATTAACTATTTTTTGGTGATGAACAAAATCAACTGAAAAATCCTTGAAGTTTTTATCTTCACTTGACTTGCTCCGATAGTTACCAAATGATACCTTCATTTTAGAGCCTATCTCGAGATTCATTCCAACCTTTTTGGTGTTGTCATAGAGAAGATTTAAAAAATATCCAGAGTAATTAGTTCTTTCATAGTAGGTAAAAGGTGGAGGTGAAGAATTTAGAACTCTATAATCAAGATCATAGAATTTATTAATTGACATAAAAGGTGATAATTCAAATCTTAAGAACCTATTTATAGGATATGACAGATTCAGTTTAAATTCGTTCTTAGAGTACTTGTGATAGATGTAATTTTGATTATCTTCTGGGTAAACAATATTTCTATTGAAAGAAAGTTTAAAATCTATTCGATGTTTTAAATAAGAGTATTCGGTAAAAATATCTGAACTTTTGAGACTTGATACTGGAAGAAATGCTCTTGCATATAAATTATGATTTTCAAAAAGCTCAATAAAATCTGTCTCAATTTGTGTACCAAAACCCTCAAGAGGGTCAATAAGGACGAAAGTATTAAAATTATTTTTTAGAAATGAATATCTATATTCATAAGGGAGTTTATTTGTCTTATCCTGGTTGAATCTTTGAAGATTGTTTTGCACTGAATTATTTTTATTATCTTCTTCAAATGAGAAGTCATTCGTGTCAGAAAAATCTTTATTACTATTAATATACTCAACCTCTATCTTCTCTTCTATTTTCTTTTTGTTTTGCTGTAATTGTATAAAATCAACCCTTTTTGTTTGAGGTCCAAAGGATGATTTATCTATCTCTAGTTTATCAATTATATTTAGTTGGGTATTTCCATTTACAAGAGAGCTGTAGTATAATGATTTAGATTCTAATATTAAATTGTAGTCATTAATGTTTGTATTGAAATTGGTAATTTGTTTATGTGTATTTCCAATTTCATGGCTGTATAGGTTATAGATACCTTTTCTATCACTTAGGTATAGAATTTTGTTTTTTGATATGGTGCTTGCCTTTAAATTATTACTTTGTGAATTTGTTATTTTCTTAATAATATTTTGGGTAGAATCTAGATTAAATACAAAAAGGTTATAATACTCGTTATCAATTTCATCAATTTCATCATCTAGATTATTACTTTTCCTATTTGAACTAAAAATTATTGAAGTTGAATTTGGAAAAAACTCAGGATATATATCATCATACATATCATCAGTTATTTTTTTTAGACTATTTGAAGAGGCGCTGAGAAGGTAGATGTCTCTCTGATTTCCCACACTTCCACTTATCGCAATTAGTGATTTGTTTGTATTGTAAGAGAATCCGTTAATTTTATTAAATTTTGATACGTCCTTGTAACTCTTCCTTTTGCTTAAAACATTATAATTCACAATTGTATTTTTGCCATTTATATCTTTCAAGTACGATATAGTATGATCATCTATCCATCTTAAAAAATATGATTTACTAGAGTTTCTAGCTTTAAAACTTTCAATCTTTTTGAACTTTTCTTTAATAGTATTGTATGATACTATATGCTTCTGATTATTATTTTTAGTAGTGAATAGGATATAATTCCCATTTTCATTTGATTGAACTTCTTCAATATTTTCATACCTATCATTAATTTTAATATTTTTGTCAGTGGATATTTCTAAATTTTTAAATCTATTATTAATTGAATTAGAATAGTAACCTGACCAGTCTATTATAAACTCTTCAAAACTTATTCCTAAAGCGCTTGATATTGCTCTTTCTGGATTTCTAATTATTTTAGATAAATTTAAAATGTTTGAGATATTAGACTTTCCATATTTTATAGATATGTAATTCCACATACTCTGTCCAATAAATTCAGATTGATTACTATTTATGTATTTAATTGTTTTTTTATCTGATTGTAAAAAATAATCTCTTAATATGTTATCCATTTTAGTGCCCCAGCCATATGCTAGATATCTTGCAGCACCCTCTGAAAACCATTGAGGAATTGTTGTAAATGATGCTTTACCAAATCTTTTAGAGAACGACGTGTTTCCCTGCATTAGATCAGAAATTAATACTTTTGATATTTCAAAATTTAAATCTTTTTTGAACTCAGAGATATTATTTTTGAAAGCGACTTTAAATTGTATTTTATTATTAAAGTTAGAATTAGTATTTAAAAATTCACCTTTCTCATTTATTCCTATGTTTGATTGATTGAGATCAATTAGAGAATTATAAATAAAAATCTTTGTTTTTTTAAATGGCTGATGGCCAACATCAGAAGATAGCTCAGTAAATTTTTTTTCTATGTGGCCCAAAGCAATATTTGCAATTGACTCACTACCATCGTTAAAGTAAAGTTCAAAATTATTAGAATAGATTACTTTCCATTTAAAACTTTTGTATTGAATTCCGTTTTTACCTATTTCATTATAAAAACTACTCTGTCCAGAAGCTGAAGTTGAGTAAGCTAAAAAAAATATTATTATTAATAATCTCATGTTTAAGTTACGATCTGTATCTATCTATGTTTATTTCCTTATCTAAATTTTTATTTTCATTAATATAGTTAAATAATTTTTCTGAACAGTATGGAGCCTGACTAACTCCTTTTGAGCCCATAGCGTTCATTATAAATAATCTTTTGATTTTGTTATGCTCTCCAACAACTGGTCTTCTATCTTTTGATGTAGCTCTTATACCAAACCTCGAATTAATTAATTTAATATCATCTTTAATTAAATTTTTGGTCTTATTCATTAATTCGTCTGGCCCTTCATCCTCTGAGCTATGGTAATATGTTGACCCAATATGGTAAATATTTTTTTTAATTGGTAAGACGTTAATCCCTTTATTGATAATGTTATTATTTTCTATTCTTGAACTAATTATAATACTATTTCCAGATACCGCATTTAATTTGATTTCGTTAAATAAATTTAATTTTTTCTCTGAAATTCCTGTACACATGATTATATATTTAAACTCTTCATTTTTATATGAAAAGTTATTCTCATTAATTTTTAGTTTATTTTCATCAAAAACCTCACTCCTATAACGCCCTAAATTATTAAAATATTTTTTAGACGATAATAAAAATTTTTTAACATTAAGATGTCCACTGTTATTGGTTAGTATCCCATCATCATTTATAAATTCACAGAATTTTAAATATTTACTTGACGATAATCTTATATTCCAATCATTGATATCAATATCACTCTTAAATGGTCTATAAATATTTTTTTCAAATAATAGTTTCTTATTTAGTTTATTTTCAACTTTTTTATAAAAATATTTTAATTCAGAGAAGAGCTTATCGACATTCCAAGTAACATTAAATTTTCTACCAGTAATTGGATTATAAATTCCTAATGAAGCTTTTGAAGCAGAATATTTATTTTCTCTATCTATTATTCTAAATGATTGTTTTCCAAAATATGTTCTCCATGCAAAACAAGTACCACTTATTCCTTGACCCACAATCAAATAGTCTATTTTATTATTCAATTTTTTTATATCAGTTTAATATTTCAAATTTGCATATAATTATCAATATGATACAGATAAAGTCATTTACTTTTAATGATTTCCAAGAGAATACATACATAATCTATAATGATAAAGATTGTATAGTTGTAGATCCCGGCAACTACCAAGACACTGAGAATGATGATATTAAAAGTTTTATTAATGATCATAATTTAAAATTAAATTATGTTCTACTTACTCATTGTCACATTGATCATATTCTAGGCCTAAAGTTTCTTTATGATAATTATAAGATGGATGTATATATACCTGAGGGTGAGGTAGATATGTATAAATCTAGTGAAAATATTGCAATTATGTATGGCCTAAATTTATATAGTCATTTACATTCTGTCCAGCCAATTAAATCAAATTCTAAACTAAGTTTTAGTAATGCTAATATTGAAATAATAAATGTTCCTGGCCACTCACCAGACCATCTAGCATACTTTTTCAGTGATAATAAGATTTGTTTTAGTGGTGATGTTTTATTTAAAAACTCTATTGGTAGGACTGATCTTCCAGGTGGTGATTATGATACTTTACTAAATAGCATTAAAAATAATTTATTTTCATTGGGAGACGATACATTAATATATCCAGGCCATGGGCCTTACACTTTCATTTCTGAAGAAAAAAATCATAATCCTTTTTTAAATTGAAAGCATTAATACCAAACTTTTTTACATCCCTTAACTTATGTACTGGTTTAGTATGTTTATTTTTAATGTTATCGGATAAATATCATACAGTTTATTATCTATTTTTTATATGTTTGATTTCAGATTATTTGGACGGTTTTTTTGCGAAAAAATTAAATACAACGTCAGATTTTGGAAGAGAGCTAGACTCTTTGGCTGATTTAGTATCTTTTGGTGTAGTTCCTTCTTTTCTCATATTTACATGGCTAAATCAATTTGAATTTTTAAATAATCTTAAATACTTTTCAATTCTAATTGTATTGTTTTCAGCTTATAGACTTGCTAAATTTAATAGCGAAGAAAGCCATCTAGAAGATTTTAGAGGTTTTCCTACTCCTGCAAATTCATTGTTATTATTCTCATTGTATTATTCAAGCTTCTTTCCTTTCGATTTTCTGACTCAGTTTTCTATGGTATTTATTATCATTTTATCTTCTCTTTTAATGATTTCTGAATTTAGATTTTTTTCTTTGAAGTTTTCAAATTTCTCTTTTAAAGATAATCTTGAAAAATTCTTAATTATTTTTATATCTGTCGTTTTGATTTTAATCAAAGGGTTTGACTCTATATATATCATAATTACAATATATATCTTGATATCCCTAATTTCAAAATTTTTCAAAAGACCAAATAAACATAATATTCGGGATTAATTTTAGTTAATAGTACAGCTTAGATGAAAAAAATTATACTATTATCATTATTTCTTTTAAATACTTTTTTATTGAAATCTAATAATTCAATACTCAGAGATGGTAATTGGTTAAAGATTGGAATTACAGAATCGGGAGTTTATAAGATAGATTTAGAATTTTTTAAAATACATAATTTAGATGCTCCAAATATAGATCCTAGTAAGATTCAAATTTTTGGATCTGGCTATAACGGCCCTCTTCCACAATTAAATTCAAAATCAAATTTATTTCAACCTGTAGAAATTCAATCTTCATTTATCGGTGACGATGATAATAATTTAGATAATGGTGAATACCTTTTTTTTTATCTTCAGTCATCAAATAGTTTTTTTTACGATTCAATAAATAATATAATGTCCTCTAATAAAAATATTTATTCAGATACTGCTTATTATTTACTGACTTATAATTCACAAGAAAATAAAAGTATTAATAATAATTATAATGCAACTAATTACGATAGTATATCCTCCCATGGAAACCATTTTTATCATTATGAGAATGATAGATACAGTATAATCCAATCCGGAAGAGAATGGTTTGGTAAGATCTTTTCGAGTGGTGATTCTCAAAACATAAATTTGTTTGAGATAAAAGATAACTCTCAAATTGATCTTGAGATATCTTTAGTTTCAAGATCAACTGTTGAATCAAGCTTTGACCTTTTCTTCAATGATAAAAATATATCTTCAGTTGAAATGGGATTAATAAAAGAAAAAATTTATGGTGAAAAATTCAAAAGGGTAGTCGAAAATCAATCTTTTAATGCAAATAATAATAATAATAATAATAATATCACATTAAGTTATCAAGGTTTGGGTTCTGCTATTTCATATTTAGATTATATAAAACTAAATACTGAAATCCCTCTGATCTACGATAAAGAACAAATAAAATTTTATGTTAAACCAGGTTATGAAAGTAAAAAAATTCGTTATAATATTTCTTCATCACAGGATATAAAGGTTTTAGATGTTACTGACCCTTATAGTATTTATGAACACGAAGTAACCAAGCTTGATGAATCTGATTATTATTTTTTATCTAATAATGAAAGGTATCAAAATAAGATAATTTTTCAACCTAACTTATTAAAATACCCTGATTTTTATAATATAATTAGTAATTCTAATATTTTAGATCATAATAATCCAGATCTATTAATTATTACATCAAAAGACTTTCTGACGCAAGCAATGAGAATTAAGTATTTAAGGGAAAGTAAAGACCGAATAAATGTTAAGGTAGAAATAGTTGACGATATATATAATCAATTTTCCTCTGGTAATTTAGATGTATCTTCTTTAAGAAATTATATAAAATACGTATACAACTCAAGTTCATACAATCTTAAATACGTACTACTTTTTGGAGATTGTTCCTATGACTATAAGAATAGGGTACCCAACAACACAAATTTTGTACCAATATACCAATCATATAATTCCTCAAATAATATATATAGCTTTTCATCCGATGACTATTATGGATTTTTAGATTCGGATGAAGGAATATGGATTGAATCAATTTCAGGTGATCATGATATGGAAGTTAGTATTGGTAGAATTCCAAGCAAAGATAAAAAGGAGGCTAAAGATTATGTAGATAAATTAATAAGGTACTCTGATAATAAAAATTTATTAGGGGACTGGAAAAGAAATATTTATTTAGTTGCAGATGATGGTGATGGTAATGTTCATCAAAATGATGCTGAGAATCATTTTGATTATCTCAATGAATATGCAGGAGAATATGATATCAAAAAAATATATTTAGATAATTACGAACAGAAACTAAAAGATGGGGTTATTATATCCGATGAAGCAAAACAAGAATTAGATAATGCTATAGAAAACGGATCGTTAATATTAAACTATATTGGGCACGGTAATGAATTTTTATGGACGGAGGAAAAAATATTAGATGAAAATTCAATTTTTAATTGGAACAATAGGTTGAAACTGCCTCTTATTATAACAGCAACATGTGAGTTTGGTAAATTCGATGATCCTCTTATTACTTCTGGTGGTGAAATGTTATTAAATAAGGAAAATGGAGGGGCCATAGCTCTATTAACAACAACTAGACCTGTCTTCTCACAAACAAATTTTAGATTGAACAATCAATTTTACAAAAATGTTTTCAGAAAAGAGAATGGCAAGTATCTAAGAGTTGGAGATATCTTTAAGTTTACAAAAAATAATAGCCTAAGTGGCTCTATCAATAGAAACTTTTCACTTCTTGGTGATCCATCTTTAATGCTTATTTACCCTAGCTATAGTATCGAAATTGATAATTTAGATACACTTTCTGCAGCAAGTGAAGTTAGGATAATTGGTAGGGTAGTAGACGATGAAGGTAATATAAATGAATCATTTGATGGAAATCTATACGTTAACATTTTTGATAAATTAAATACAAATCTAACCTTAGGTGATGAGAGCCAGCCATTTTCGTATAGGGAATGGGATCGAATGATTTTCAAGGGATTATCATCTATCAAAAATGGTCAATTTGATTTTAAATTTATGGTATCAAAAAATATTGAATATGATTACGGAGATGGAAAAATTTCCATGTTTGCAGTTGATTCAGTTAGTGGAAATGAAGCTTCATCCTACTCAAATTTCATAGTAGGAGGTACATATGAAGATTACCAATCTGATGACTTCAAACCAAACCTCTCTGTTCATATTGATGATTATAGTTTTATTTCTGGAGATAGAGTATCTCGTAATCCCTTATTAATTGTAGATATTTTTGATGAGAGTGGAATAAATATAATTGATAGAAATCAATTTGTTGTTCCACATGCAATTCTTGATGATACTATTCAGATTCCTCTCTTAAATTACTTTTCTCAGGATAAAGATTCATATAAAAAAGGTAATATTATCTATCCTCTAGATGATATTTCGTTAGGTAAACATAAAATTGAAATAAAAGTATCAGATAATTACAATAATATCTCAACAAAGGAAGTTGTATTCATTATTGATAGTAGAAATAAAACCACAATTTCAAATTTAATGAATTATCCAAATCCTTTTTCAGATGTAACAACATTTAAATTTAGTAACCGGGATAATGGAGATGCTCTCGATCTTAGTTTATACATCTATGATATAAGGGGTAACCTTGTACACTCAACTTTTGAAAGTTATGAAATTTCACCTAAGGTTATAGATGGCTTGAAATGGGATGGAAAAGATTTAAATGGATATACTTTGTCTCAAGGAATCTATATTTATAAATTACAAGTTCATAATACTTCAGAAAATAAGACTGAAGTAGTTCACAGTAAAATACTGAAATTAAAATGATTCGTTTTTTATTAATTCTTCTTATGTTATCTTCAGATGGTCTTTCTCAAGTCTCAATGCTTAGTGGTCAAGACACAGCAAGAAGACCAATAATAACTGCGGTACCATTTCTTATGATTTCTCCTGATTCTAGAGGTTCAGCTATGGGCGAAACTGGTGTTGCAACTGATCCAGATGTAAATTCAATACATTGGAATAATGCAAAGTTGGCATTTATAGATAAGAAATATGGATTTGGACTATCTTATGTACCATGGCTTGGAAAGATTGTTGATGATATGTCCATTTCTTATTTAACAGGTTTCTATAAGATTGACAAAGTACAGACTGTTGGGGTATCTATGAAATATTTCGATTTGGGAGAGATTCAGCTGACTGATAACCAAGGAATGTCTATGGGTGTTGAAAACCCAAAAGAATTAAGTACGGCATTTACATATTCTAGAAAGTTAACAAATGATTTATCCTTAGGAGGAACTGCCCGCTATATATGGTCAAATTTGTCAGGAAGTATATCAAATTATTCAGACGCTAAGGCTGGCACAAGTTTTTCCGTTGATCTTGGTTTATATTATAATAAAGAAATTAATATTTCGGGTAGGACTTCAGAGCTGTCATTTGGAGGTCATATATCAAATATAGGAGGAAAAATTACCTATGGAAGTTCTAAGAATTTAGATTTTATTCCCACGAATATGAGGTTTGGTACTTCTATAAAAACATTTATTGATCAATTTAACTCTATTACGATAGCCATTGATTTTAATAAATTAATGGTTCCTTCTCCTCCGCAATATGAGCTTGACAATAACGGTAATTTTATCATAAATCCTAATACTAATTTACCAACAATTTTAAAGGGTAAGGATCCAAACAGGTCAGTTCTTAGTGGTATTTTTTCATCTTTCTCAGATGCTCCTGACGGATTTTCTGAAGAGTTAAAAGAGATAACGATATCATCGGGTCTTGAGTACTGGTACAGAGATGTCTTTGCACTTAGGGGTGGATATTTTTTCGAAAATGTGGATAAAGGTGGTAGAAAATTTTTAACCCTTGGTGCTGGTTTAAAATATAATAATTTAGGTCTAGATTTTTCTTACCTTTCAACAATTGAAAATGATCACCCACTAGCTGAGACTATGCGATTTTCCATTTCTTTTATATTTGATAAAGAAGAAAATTTTGACGATTTATCTAATCAGTAATAGTTAAGCCTAACTTATTAATTCCTGACAGGCTTTTATCTCTCATTGAATGTTTAACCAATAGTTTATAATCTTCGTTTTGAATCACATTATCTACTGATAAAAAAGTAGAGTCTATTATAAAACTTTTGAATATTCCTGAACCAAGAGGATAACCATATTTTTTTTCAAAAAGTTGAAATTCTATCATTTGAGAATCTATAACATTTCTTTTTGAGTCAATTAATGAGTAGGACGTATATAAATTTTGATATGGATAATTCTTATCATATGAAATGCTAATCTCGAATTTAAGTTTTTTGGAAGTTAAGCTATTAAAATCAAAAACAATTGATGAGTCTTGAAGCCACTTCTGATTATCAAAAGAATAATAATTACTATATCTAGGACTATTGCAACTCAAAAAAAATGATATAAAAAACAATATAACAAGAGAGCTTTTAATTTTCATTTATATCAAATCTTTACCAATATCTTTTCTAAAATATTTATCAGTCCACAGAATTTCATCTACTTTTCTATACGAGTTTTCTATCGCTTCGCTTAGACTCGATCCAAATCCGGTACAAGCAAGAACTCGACCACCGTCTGAAATTATATCTTCTCCTTCAAACTTTGTCCCTGCATGAAATACCAATGAGTTTTTATCATCATATATATTTGATATTTTTTTTCCTTTATTATAATTTTCAGGGTAACCATTTGAAGCTAAAATAACAGTTGTTGAGTATCCCTTGTTAAATTTAGTAGATACTTTACCTAGATCACCATCCAAACACATTAAAATTATTTCAGCTAAATCATTTTTTAATCTGGGAATCACAGCTTGAGTTTCAGGGTCTCCCATCCTCACATTATATTCTATGACATAAGGCTCTCCGTTAACATTCATCAGGCCGGCAAAAACGAAACCTTTATAATTAATTTTTTCAGAACTTATTCCATTGATGGTTCTTTCAACTATATTTTTTTTAACTTTTTTCATAAATTCCTCATCAACAAAATCTACCGGAGAGACAGCACCCATTCCACCAGTATTAGGTCCTTTATCACCATCCCCAATTCTCTTATAATCTTTTGCCTCAGGGAGTAAGACATAACCTTTGCCATCTGTTATAAAGAATATTGAAACTTCTATGCCATCAAGGAACTCCTCTATTAAAACACTTCTACTCGCTTCACCGAACTTTTTATTAATTAACATTTCGTTTAGTTCTCTTTTTGCTTCTTTAATATTATCAAGAATTATTACACCTTTTCCAGCTGCTAAACCATCTGCTTTAAGTACATATGGTGGAGATATCTCTTCTAAAAAACTAAAGCCTTCCTCAATATTTTCCGAATTAAATGTCTTGGAATTTGCACATGGTATTTTATTTCTGAACATAAAATCTTTAGAAAAGTCTTTACTACCTTCTAGCTGAGCTCCTTCTTTACTTGGACCAAATATCTTTACATTTTTCAATTCGCTTTGAGATTCAAAAAAATCAACAATACCATTTACTAGAGGTTCTTCAGGTCCAACAACAACAAGTCCTATATTTTTTTCTATTACGAGATCTTTGACCTTTTCAAAATCATTTGGATTTAAATTTACATTTTCACCTAATTTGGTGGTTCCAGCATTTCCTGGAAGGATAAAAAGTTGATCACAGTGTCTGCTTTGCTTAATTTTCCAAGATAAGGTGTGCTCTCTACCTCCAGACCCAATTATTAAAATATTCATATCCAAAAATATCATTTAATTATCATTAATTTTATCCAAAAATATAATTAATGAAAAAAGTTGCTATAAGCGGGTATTTTGATCCTATCCATGTTGGACATTTAGAGTATATAGAACTCTCAAAAAAATTAGGAGATTATTTAATTGTAATAATTAATAATAATAATCAATGTACAATTAAAAAAGGAAAGCCATTTATGGATGAGAAAGATAGAATGAAAATTGTTTCATCTATTAAGTGGGTAGACGAGGTTTACCTCTCAATTGATCAAGATAAAACAGTATGTAAAAGTTTAGAGGAATTAAAACCGGATATTTTTACTAATGGAGGGGATAGGCATAATAAGGAGATTCCAGAAGCAGTAGTATGTAGAAAGTATGGTATTGAATTATTAGATGGAATGGGGAAAAAAATACGAAGTAGTTCAGACCTTACCGGTTTAAAATCAATCTAAATTCTCTGCCTAATTAGTTCATATAAAATTATTGAAGAGCTAGAAGATACATTTAAAGATTCTATCTTTCCTCTCATAGGAATTTTAGCCTTAACATCACTTATTTCTATCAAGTTTTGAGAAATACCATTTTTTTCTGACCCAAGTATTATGCATACTGGGGTGTTGAAATCTACAGAGTAAATGTTTTCATCGCTTTTTTCTGTACATGCAATTACTTTTAGCCCACTTTCTTTTAGCTTATTGATGACGCTCTTCAGATTTTTTTCTTTACATATTGAAACATAATTTAAAGCACCAGCAGATGCTTTTACTGCTTCACTAGTAATTAGAGCTGATTCTTTCTCTGGAATGACAATTGCATCGACACCTGTAGCTTCAGCCACTCTTGTTATAGCACCAAAGTTTCTAGTGTCTGTGATTCTATCTAAAACTAATATGATTGGATCTTTTCCTGACTCATAAGACCTATGAACTATCTCACTTAGAGGCTGATAGTCAATGGGGGAGATGTAGCATATAACTCCCTGGTGATTTTTTCTTATTATCCTATTTAGTTTTTCCTTGGGAACAAGTGATAGGTTTACATTTTTATTATTTATTGATTTTTTAATTTCATCAAAAACTTCTTTCGATAAATTTTTTTGGATAAATATTTTTTCAATAGTCTTTCCTGATCTTATGGCTTCTAGCACAGGTCTTTTGCCAAAAATTATGTCTTGGTTCTTCATATCTTTTTAAGAATAATACTATACGAAGTAAATTAAATTTTTTTAAAGACTTCTTTTTTACTATCATCTATTTTCTAATAACGTAATAAATATTTAAGTTCTAATTTTTATTCATTTCATCATAATGATTATAAAGAAATCATTTCATATTAATTTTGCATCATGTCTTTATTCACTACAGAGATAACTTCTGATAAAATTGCTTCTGATAATCCTCTTCATCATAGGCTACTGAGTGCTTACGTATTTTCACAGAAATACATTAAAGGTGATGTCTTGGAACTTGGTTGTGGTGAGGGTAGGGGTATTGATATAATTTTAAGGAAAAGTAAATCTTTCACTGCTATTGATAAAATTAAGGATATTATAGAAAAATTATCTTCGAAATATAAAGATAACGTATTTATATCTTCAAATTTCCCTCCGTTAAGTGATATTGAAGATAATTCTTTCGATACTATTATTTCTTTCCAGGTGATTGAACACATTCAAGATGACAACCAATATATATCTGAAATCGATAGGATATTAAGACCTGGAGGAGTCGCTTTAATTACTACTCCAAATATAAAAATGACTCTGACTAGAAATCCCTGGCACGTTAGAGAGTACACTTCAGAAGAATTAAATAATTTATGTAGAAAATATTTTTCTCAAGTTGATGTTCTTGGAATTTCTGGAAATACTAAGGTTATTGAATACTATAATCAAAACCTTGAATCTGTGAAAAAATTTAAGAGATTAGATATTTTTAATTTAGAAAAGAACCTGCCAAATTTCATTTATAAAATTCCCTACGAATTTCTAAACAGGATAAATAGAAATAATCTTCAAAGTAATGATAATGAGTTGGTTTCAGCTATAACTTATAAAGACTATGAACTGGTCAAAGACGATCCAAATAATCTAGACTTATTTGTTCTCTTAAAAAAAAAATAAAATGAATAAATACTTCCTCTTTTCATTAATACTTATATTTTTTTCGAGTTGCATCTCTCAAAAAAAATTAAGTTATCAAAAGAAAGTAAGTAAAGTTATTGGCGAGGCTAGGACATATATAGGAACCCCTTACGAGTGGGGTGGTAATGATAAAAGAGGCATAGACTGCTCTGGATTACTTGTCAGGTCATTTGAATCTATAGGATTGAAAATACCGAGGACAACATCCCAACAAATTGATATTGGAAAGAAAGTATCTCTAAAAAAGTCAAAGGAGGGAGACCTTGTTTTCTTCGCCTTTGGAAAAAGTAGGAGAAAAGTTACTCATGTTGGTATCTTATCAAAAGTTAACAATCATAAAAATATCAAATTTATTCACGCATCATCATCAAGGGGTGTCATTGAGACGCAGCTCATAAAAGATTACTACACGAGAAGAATTAGGCAAGTAAAAAGAATATTTTAGTATAATAATTTATATTATTGTCAAACAATTAATAATCAAAATATATGAAAATTTTATTAACCACTTTATTGTTATCTATGTCTCTGGTTGTATATGCTCAAGATAAAGACGAAAAAGATAAAAAAGAGAAGAAAGAAAAGACTATCGAAGACTTGACAAAGTCTAGTAGAATGATAGATGGTCTCTTTCCAATTTACCAAGATACTATTACTGGTGAGTTGAAAATGATTATTTCACATGATCAACTTGATAAAGACTTTATATACTTCTCTCAAATTGCAGACGGTGTTACAGAAGCAGGGAGTTTTAGGGGTTCTTATGGTGCTGATGTGGTATTTAACATTAAGAAATATTTTAATAAAATTGAATTTGTTGCTCCTAACACAAATTTCTATTTTGATAAAGATAACCCACTTTCAAGATCGAAAGATGCTAATATGAGTCATGCAATAATCTCTAGTAATAAAATTATAAAAGAAGATATTGAAGATAAGAGAATACTAATTAACGTCAATGATTTATTTCTATCAGAGACTCTTAGGAGAGTGAAGCCTCCACGTTACCCTGGATCGTCATCAACCAGATTTACTCTTGGAAGTTTTGATAAAGGTAAATCGAAGGTAAAAGAGATTAATAATTATCCTAGAAATACTAACCTTAAGACCGAATACGTGTATAAAAATCCAGGAGTTTTAAATTCTGGCTCAGAAGCTGTTACAGATGGTCGCTATGTCTCCATAGAGGTATTTCATTCAATGATGGCAATGCCTGAAGATGGTTATGAGATCAGATACGATGACCCTAGGGTAGGATACTTCTTAACACCAGTTAATGACATGACTGAAACAGGAACTACAAACTATAGAGATATGGTAAATAGGTGGCGGTTAATTAAAAAGAATCCTGAATTAGAAATTTCGGAACCGGTAACCCCCATTACGTGGTGGATTGAAAATTCAACACCTCTTGAGTGGAGGGAGACAATTGAGGAGGGAGTTCTAGAATGGAATGAAGCATTTGAAAAAGCAGGTTTTAAAAATGCATTAGTTGTAAAGACTCAGCCAGATGATGCTGAATGGGACGCTGGAGATATAAGATATAACGTTTTAAGGTGGACCTCATCCCCAAACCCACCTTTTGGTGGATATGGGCCAAGTATGACAAATCCAAGAACAGGTGAAATTATTGGAGCTGATATTATGCTTGAGTTTGTTCATTTTACAAATAGAGTTTTCTATAATAAACTTGTTGGTGATGCAAAAACATATATGAGTCTTGAAGAAGATAATGAAATTCACAATCATGAAGGTCATGATGCATTCTATTGCTCAATGGGTCACCTGATGCATGAGAATTTACTTTTTGGTAAAGCCCTTCTCGAAATTGATGGAGCCTCGGATTATGATTTAGATAGAATTGAAAAAGAGGGATTAAAATCTTTAATTATGCATGAAGTTGGACATACTTTAGGTCTTAATCATAACATGAAAGCAAGTCAGATTTATTCTCCATCAGAGTTATATGATGCAGAATTTATTGAAGGAAAAGCATTAACGGGATCTGTAATGGATTACGCAGGAATAAACCTTACTCCTGATAGGTCTATGCAGGGTCAATTTTATGATATGGCTTTGGGTCCTTATGATGTATGGGCTGTTCAATATGGTTACACTCCATTCAATAGCAATGCAGAAATGAATGACCTCTTGTCAAGATCAACTGAACCAGAGTTAATATTTGGAAATGATGCAGATGACATGAGATCTCCTGGAAAGGCTATTGATCCTAGAGTTATGACAGGTGACTTGTCTAACGACCAGATATCTTACTCAATTGACAGGTTTAATATTGTCAATGATATGATGAAAAAAATAAAATCAAAATTTAATAACGAAGGCGATACCTATGAGGACTTGAGGAGAGCATATTATACGCTAAATAGTCAAGCTGCAAGAGCTGGTGATGTTGTATCTCGTTTTATTGGAGGTGTGTATGTTGATAGATCTACTATTGGTCAGCCGGGGGGTACGAAACCTTACACGCCTGTTTCTGAAAAAGATCAAAGAAGGGCAATGCAAACTTTGAACACCTATATCTTTTCTCCAAATGCATTTGATCATCCAAATGAAGTTTATAATTATCTTGCAAGACAGAGAAGAGGTTTTGATTTCTTTTCGGGGCCTGAAGACCCTAAGATTCATGATCAGGTATTAAGTTATCAGTCTAGGGTATTGGCTCATATATTACATCCTAATACTTTACAAAGAATTATTGATTCAGAATTGTATGGTAATACCTATACCTTATCAGAATTTATGACAGACCTAAATGAATCAATATTTATGACAGACCTTAAAACAGATGTAAATACATTTAGACAAAATTTGCAGGCTGTGTACGTCACAAGATTAATCGAAATGGTAAGTGGCAAATCATCTGATAGATTTAAGATTCCTGCTAAGTCTATGGCAATATACAACTTGGAGAAAATACACAAGATGATGCAAAAGCCTAAGGGTAACACATCATCTATTGCACACAGAAATCATATAAAGTTATTGATTCAGAGTGCTTTGAATTAAATTTTAAATAAATAAATAATAATAATTATGAAAAATATCTTACTAGTATTAGTTTTCTTAGTATCATGTACAAATAACAATCAAGTTGCAGATTGTGAGACTCCTTCAAATGGATTTATTGACGGAATGGATGGGGAAGTTAAAATAGGTAGCGCTTCAGCATTAGATGTCTTCAATGAGATGGATAAGGCATGGGCTGAATTAGATTATGATAAAATCAAAACATTTGTTGCCGAGGATGCGGTTATGAATTTTGCTGATGGTGGTAAAGTCACAGGACCAGATGAGTTTGTAGAATACATCAAGAATTGGGTTGTTCAAGTCGAAGAAGAAGATGGGAATGAGTATTCGTGGAATACTGATTATGCTTTTTCTCTGGCAGTCACAACAGGAGAGGGAGATTATGTAAATGCTCAGTTCACATCTACACATACTAATCCGGACTCTGAGTTAGAGGCAGAAGTATATTACGAGTATTACCATATAGTTGACGGTAAAGTTCAGGGTTGGAATCAATTTAAGAGAGACGTCCTTAAATAATTTTTAGGGGCCATAGCTCAGCTGGCTAGAGTGCTTGACTGGCAGTCAAGAGGTCGAGGGTTCGACTCCCTCTGGCTCCACTATTTCTTGTAAATAAAAAGATTAGTGGTTTAAATACTTTAATATGAAATCATATATTTCAAAATTCTTTTTTTCGTTTGCATTAATACTAGTTTTTATTACTTCCATATCAGTCGCACAAATAATTTCTACTGATAGACCTGACCAAACTGAAGGGACACATGTACTTTTGAAGAATAAATTTCAAATTGAGTCAGGATATTTAATAACTGATTCTGATAATTATTTGAATACACTTTTAAGGTATGGAGTATTAAATAAAATTGAGTTAAGAATAAACTCCAATATGATAACTGGACTAGTTAATAATGAGAAAAGAACAGCTTTTGGTAACCTAGAGTTAGGATTGAAATTCAATATTTTTAATGGTATTAATTCATCAACTAAAGTCTCATTTCTATCTCATTTATCTTTACCAAATAAAAGGGAATTTTCAAACAAAGACCCCATATCTTTGAATAGAATTTTAATTTCCCATGACCTGACAGAATCTTTTCAGATTGGGTATAACTTAGGATATAATATAGGGTTTAATAACCAAATAAATAATTTTATTTACACAATGGTATTTTCTAAAAGCATTCAGAAATTAGGGATATTTATTGAAGTTTTTGGTGAAGAAAGTTCAGGGGTATCAAAATCTTACTGGGATGCAGGAGTTATTTATTCTTTGACAGATAACTTGCAAGCTGATTTATCTTTTTCAAGAGGTATTAACAACAAATCAAATTATATCAATATTGGTATATCTATTAATATATAGAAGAAATCTTTTACAATTTGAAGTATTTAGTTAAACTCTTATGGTGTACTTCTCTCGTATGCGAATCCACCCTTATTCCCTGATGACCATGATGTAAATTTTACACTTAGATATGTGTTATGATCTTGAAGGTATAGAACTAAGTTTTTCCCCACAACGTCTTTTGGTGATCCAACAGTCGCCCTGAAGTCATCGAATGATAACTGATCAATTTGCTGCAGAGTTCCTATAGCCCATTTTGTTCCTAGTGGACTTTTATCTTTGTCATACATAGTTTCTTTTGCTATGTTATAAATTTGACCACCAGAATTTCCTCTTGTTATCCATACTAGATCAGTTATTCTATCTTGATTTAACGCAGAGGTTGGGTCTGCTCCATCTGCTTTTTCGAAAGTTATTTCGCCTCCGTTCCAAATAGTATATTCTGGTTCGGGATTTACATTATTAGGTTCATCTTCTCCACAAGAAATTGCGATAAATAAAATGGTTGTTACTATTAAAATTTTATTGATTTTTTCCATAGATTATTTTTTATAAACCTAAGTGAATTTCAAATACAATCCAACTAATTTTAAAATCCTTTTTATTAATAAAATTGATCATTTTCTTTTCTGATTTCCATCTGATATTTCTTACATTTGT
>CENJ01035279.1_pt1 | contig 30551 bp, 31 predicted proteins | sample 356161 | NCBI WGS metagenome assembly CENJ01 (sample SAMEA2619531, study PRJEB7988) | marine metagenome | biome: marine biome (ENVO:00000447); feature: surface water layer (ENVO:00002042); material: "saline water (ENVO:00002010), including plankton (ENVO:xxxxxxxx)" | depth 5 m | reverse complement strand
AAAGTCTAAAACTATATTTTTATATTTTGATAAATCTATCATTAGAGGTAACATAAAAGTATGAATTCTTTTAAATTGAATCTTTGGTTATCTGTCCTTCCAGAGGATAGGAAAGTAATTCATGAATAATTTTTCCATTGCAGATATTTACATAATAAAGATTGCTATTATTATCATCTTCTATTTGAGCGTAATAATCTTTTTTTATGAGTGTGTTTATAGTTTCTGGAATGGTATTGCTGTGTCCAACAATTAACACTTTTTTTCCTTTATTTTCTTTCAAGAAGGTTTCGTAGCTTATATCTTCTGGCCTATATATTTCAATTTTTAATTTTTTTTTCTCTGAAGTTGGAATTACTGTAGATATTGTCCTTTTGGTATTAGTTGATAATATCCTATTAATCTCTATTTGTTCGAATATTTTGGACCATTTTTGTGCCCTTAAAATCCCTTTTTCGTTTAGCAAGGGATCTTTTTCGTTTTGATCGGTTCTAATTTTCTCTGAATGCCTAATTAGATAGATGCTTGTGCATTTATTGTTGTTAAATGTATTGCAGGAATATAAAAAGCTCATTATTAAAATGAGCTTTGGTATGTATTTTATAATTATGATTTGGTAACGCTTAAAGTTGAGCCCATTACATTTGTTTCGTAACATTCTAAAACATCATCGGTTGTACCAGGTGTTGTACAATCCGAGGGGTAGGAGTTATTGTGACTAGAACACACAAATCTTTCCTGATTACTATTATATGACCAAGCATTTCTTGTACCTTGATGAGGACAACTATTTGTAAATGCTCTGTAGTTAGTGTCGCTTAGCTTTAGTATCAACATATTTTGTTGAGTAAAATTCATCCAGCCTCTAGATTGAAGTATACTAAATGAAGGATCATCTAAATCAATAGAAACAACGTTACCTGTAACAGTCACTCCTGTTATAACTGTATCTGAACTACCAGTATAACCATCATCATCACTTTTTGAACATGCTTCAATCAAACTTACACCAAACATTGCAAGGGCCACAGTGGGACATACATTTTCTAAAAAGTCTCTTCTTTTATATTTACTTTTCATAATTATTTATGTTATTTATTGTGTTTCTGTTTTTAATAGTTCTCTTATTATTTCACATTCTTCATCTGTCCATTCGATGTAGTCAACACCTGTAAAAAAATCTTCAACTTCTCTTTGAAATAAAGTATATTCTACAGAACGAACATTAGGTGCCATAAGACCTCCACCGTCATGAGAAGCATTAAAAACATCATGCCCAAACTCATGGTACATTAGAAAAAGTTGTTCTCCCAGAGTTAAATTTCGAAAAACAGTTTCATCTACCTGTATTTTTACATAATCATGACAAGAGCCCAACGCACGAGCTGCAGTTCCACCAGCTAAATCTGCTTCCGAAACAAATTCAACATCGGTAATATCTGATAAATCTTTACCATACATAGCAGCTGATTCAACAAAAATATCCCAGAAAGACGTTAAATTTCTGGCATTAGCTTTACTATAAATTGGATCATTATCGTAGTCAGGTACAATACTCTCTTCTTGCAGATAACCTTTCAAATCATTGTCATCGCTACCACCAGAACATTGGATAAACAATGCCAATAATAAAAATATTTTTATTAAGAAAGTGAATAAATTATTTGACATAATGTAAAATTAAACAAAATAAAAAAAAGCATCCTGAACACAGGATGCTTGTTTAGATAGTACTATAGGATAATCAAATAGCTCCTTTAACCGTTTTGATTATTCTTCCTGCTATTTTGTAAGGATCTCCGTTTGAGGCAGGTCTTCTGTCTTCCAACCAACCTTTCCACCCATTCTCAACAGTCATAATAGGAATTCTGATTGAGGCACCTCTATCTGAAACACCAAAACTGAACTCATTTATAGATTGAGTTTCGTGCTCGCCTGTGAGACGCTGGTCGTTATCAGCTCCATAAACATCAATATGCTCTTTTACAACTGGTCTAAAAGCTTCGCATATTTTTTCATATGTCTTCTTGTCACCGCATGTTCTTAAAACTGTATTAGAAAAATTTGCATGCATTCCTGAACCATTCCAGTCAGTAGCACCAAGTGGCTTTGGATGATATTCTATTCCAAGACCATAACTTTCGGCTGTTCTCTCAAGTAAGTATCTTGCAACCCACATTTCGTCACCAGCTTGTTTTGCACCTTTTGCAAAAGTTTGGAATTCCCACTGTCCAGCAGCCACTTCTGCATTAGTTCCTTCAACATTAATTCCTGCTTCTAAACAAATGTCAAGGTGCTCATCCATTACATCTCTTCCAAAAGTATTTTTTCCTCCAACAGAACAGTAAAATTGCCCTTGCGGTGTCTGGTCTTTTGGAAATCCAAGTGGAAGATTGGTTTCTGGATCCCATAAAAAGTATTCTTGCTCAAAACCAAACCAAAAATCGTTATCATCATCATTGATGGTTGCTCTTCCATTTGATTCGTGTGGAGTTCCGTCAGCATTTAGTACTTCAGTCATCACTAAATAAGCATTTTTTCTTACAGGGTCAGGATAAACGGCAACAGGTTTAAGAAGACAATCGGATGAGCCTCCCTCAGCTTGTTGAGTGGAGCTTCCGTCAAATGACCACATAGGGCAATCTGTTAATTTTCCTCCAAAATTGTCAACTATTTTTGTTTTACTTCTCAGGTTGGCAGTAGGCTTGTATCCATCCAACCATATATATTCTAATTTTGTTTTACTCATAAGTTTAATTTTTTGAACTTTAAATGTATAATTTTGAAACTCAACTTGCTGTTAATAGCTGCTATAGATATCAACATGATTAATTATTTACGAATCTTTTAAAGATTGGAGATAATTTTTAAAATTATATTAACAATTAAGATTAAATTTTGTTTTTATCCTAAAAAAAAAATTGAAAAAAATGCTATACTTTTAGACAAAAGTCTGATAAATATAAAATGATAAAAAGCAGATATGAATCTAGAGGTGTTTCAGCTGATAAAACTGATGTACATGATTCTATAAAAAATATTGATAAGGGTATATTTCCCAGTGCATTTTGTAAGGTTGTTCCTGATTATCTATCAAACAGCAATGATCATTGCCTTGTAATGCATTCAGATGGTGCGGGTACAAAATCCTCACTAGCTTATGCTTATTGGAAAGAGACAGGGAATTTGGATGTTTGGAAAGGAATTGCTCAAGATGCTTTAGTCATGAATATTGATGATCTTTTGTGTGTTGGAGCTACTGATAATATTATGTATTCCTCTACAATTGGCAGAAATAAAAAATTAATACCAGGAGATGTGATCTCATCTATTATAAATGGAACCGAGGAGCTTATAAAAGAATTTAGCAACTATGGGGTTAAAATTTATAGCACAGGAGGAGAAACTGCTGATGTTGGAGATCTTGTAAAAACAATTATTGTTGACTCAACTGTTGTAGCAAGATTAAAAAAATCTGAAGTAATTGACAACGCGAATATTTGTAACGGTAATGTAATTGTTGGTTTAGCTTCATTTGGAAAAAGTATTTATGAAAATAAATATAATAGTGGTATTGGAAGTAATGGTTTAACTTCAGCCAGGCATGATGTTTTTGAATCTTCAATTGGAAAAAAATTTCCCGAAACCTTTGATAATAATATCTCTAAAAATCTAATATATTCTGGTAGTAAAAAACTACTAGATAAAATAGATGGTCTTCCTATAGATATAGGAAATTTAGTTTTATCTCCTACTAGAACCTATTCCCCTGTTGTGAAAAAGATTTTTTCTGAAATTGATAGATCTAAAATCAACGGAATGGTTCATTGCACTGGTGGTGGTCAGACTAAAATTTTACACTTTATTGACAAACTCCACGTGATTAAGGATAATTTGTTTCCTATTCCTCCTATATTTAAATTGATTCAAAATGAGTCGATGAGTGATTGGAAAGAAATGTACAAGGTTTTTAATATGGGACACAGATTAGAAATATATACTGATAAATATTATGCAAATGAAATAATTAAAATTTCAAAATCTTTTAATATTGATGCTCAAATTATAGGAAGGGTTGAAAGCTCAAATCAAAAAAAACTCACAGTAAAAAGTTCTGAAGGTCAATTTATATTCAATCATAAATATTAGTAATTAAAAGTGCATATAAAAGCTACAATTTTTATTTTTTTCATTATTTCAATCGTTTACAGTCAAGAAAACAAGACCCTTTTAAATTCTCTTTTTGATGAAAAAGATATCAAAGAGAATGAAAAGTTATTACCTGAAAGGATGGTTTTTACTCAATCCATTTTGTGGGGTGAAAAAGGAATATTTAGAAAAATAGGAATATCCAGACTCAACAAAGAACAAAGGGTTAAAGAGTTAAAAATCAGAAAAGTAATGTTAAAATCCCACCAAATCATTGGTTACTTAACCCTTGCAGGTATGATTGCTCAAGGCATATTAGGGGGTAAACTTTACAACAACTGGGAAAGGGATCTTTACAACACCCATAAAACAGTAGGTAATATTGTTACAGCTTCGTACTTTACTGGAGCAGGTTTATCTTTATTTGCGCCACCTCCTTTGGTGAACAAAAAAGTCGAAGGATTTAATTCTATTAAAGCACACAAGATCCTAGCAACTATTCACTTCTCGGGTATGGTTGCCACAAATTACTTTTCAAAAAAAAACACAGATTTTCACAAATATTCAGCCTATACAACTTTTGCCAGCTATTTTGCTGCTGTTGTGGTTTTTAAATTCAAATAAATGACTAGATACCTTTTATTTTTCTCTTTTTTTTTCATTACAAATCAAATTTTATCGCAGTCTATAAAATGGTCTTTAGATATTAAGAACTCATTTATAAGTTATGACGGAAAACATTTCCTTCATAATTGGTCAGGTAAAAACGAAAAGATCAGAGGTGTTATTGTAGAAAACATTAAAGAAGAGAATTTTGAACAAATAGCTTTAGCAATGTTTGTAAAGGACTTTGATAGTGCAAATGGAAATAGAGATTCAAATATGATGGAACTTTTAGAGGTCATCAAATTTCCTAAAATTGAATATTACTCTAATAAAATTTCTCTAGATCAAGATGAAATTTCATTTTTAGGTAACCTAAATTTCCATGGAATTTCAAGAGATTTAGATATAAATTCTGAAATAAAAAAAACAAACAAAAAATTAACTTTAAGTGGAGAATTTAGTGTCTCACTTGTGGATCACGATGTAAAATTGCCAACTTTTATGTTAAGAAGTATTGAAAAAGAAGTTTTGATTAAATATCAATTACTTTTCAATAGAAGTGATAATTAGAATTAATAAGTAAATTTGCATTTATAAAATCTAAATTAAATGCTCGATAAATTCGCTGTAATTAAAAGCAGATTTAAGGAAGTTTCGGAGCTTATTTCAAGCCCAGATATTATTTCCGATAGAAAAAAATATATTGACTTAAGTAAAGAATATAAAGAGTTAAATAAACTAATTGAAAAATTTAAGATTTATGAAACAACTCTTTCAAATGAGTCAGAGGCGCTAGATTTAATAAAAGATGAATCAGATCCTGAAATTCAGGATATGGCCAAGAAGCAACTTGAAGAATCCCGTAATATAATACCAAAGCTAGAAGATGAATTAAAATTTCTTCTTATACCTAAAGATCCCGATGATTCTAAAAATGTTGTAGTTGAAATAAGAGCTGGTACTGGTGGAGACGAGGCTAGCATTTTTGCAGGAGATTTATTTAGAATGTATACTAAATATTGTTTAGATAGAGGATGGACCGCTAGCACTGTTGACATAAGTGAAGGTACAGCCGGAGGATTTAAGGAGATCATATTTGAAATTGCTGGTGAGGATGTTTATAGTTTTTTGAAATTTGAATCTGGTGTTCATAGGGTTCAACGTGTTCCTCAGACTGAGACTCAAGGTAGAGTTCATACCTCAGCCGCAACAGTAATGGTACTTCCCGAAGCGGAGGAGTTTGATATACAAATAGATATGAATGAAGTTAGAGTTGATTACTTCTGTTCCTCTGGACCTGGAGGGCAATCGGTAAACACAACATATTCTGCAGTTCGATTAACCCATGAACCTACAGGCATAATAGCCCAATGTCAAGATCAAAAATCACAACACAAGAACAAAGAAAAGGCACTTAAAGTTTTAAGATCAAGACTTTACGAATTAGAACTTTCTAAAAAAATGGAAGCTGATTCTGAAAAAAGAAATAGTCTTGTTTCATCAGGTGATAGATCAGCTAAAATCAGAACATACAACTATCCACAAGGAAGAGTGACAGATCACAGAATAGGTCTTACTCTATATGATTTACAAAATATAGTAAATGGTGGTATAGATAAACTTATTGAGGAATTAAAGCTATACCAAAATACTGAAAAACTTAAAAAAGCCGGAGAGGTTTTTAAAACATGAAACTAAGTAGTCTAATTGAGCAAATCAAATTTAAAAAATCATACTTATGTGTTGGTATAGACCCCGATTTAGACAAGATTCCAGAACATATTAGAAATCAAAAAAATTCCATTTACACTTTCTCAAAGTCAATAATTGACTCTACTGCAAAATTCGCAGTTGCATTTAAATTCAATATTGCTTTTTTTGAAGCTTATGGTATTGACGGTTTAGTTTCGCTGGAGAGGCTCATTAAATATGTTAATAAGCAATATCCCGATATTTTTACCATTGCCGATGCCAAAAGGGGAGACATAGGAAATTCTTCAAATAGATATGCCAAAGCATTTTTTGAAAAATTTGGTTTTGATTCAATTACTGTTTCTCCTTACATGGGTAGAGATTCAATTGAACCCTTTTTGAGTTTTAAAGATCGCCACACAATTATATTAGCACTTACCTCAAATTCTGGAGCTGAGGATTTTCAGTTTATTTTATCAGAAGGTAAAAGAGTTTATGAACACGTAATAGTTGAATCTAAAAAATGGAATGGTAATGAAAATATTATGTATGTCGTGGGCGCAACTAAAGCTAGTTATATAGAAGAGATTAGAAAGTTAACCCCTGACGCTTTCCTTCTTATACCAGGGGTAGGCTCACAAGGGGGAAGTCTAAAAGAAGTTTCACTTTTTGGGATGAACAAGAATATTGGAATTTTAGTTAACTCTTCAAGATCTATTATATATGCATCAAAAAATGAAGATTTCGCTGACAAAGCTGGAATTGAAGCAAATAAGCTACAAGGTGAAATGGAATTGATTCTCAAAGAAAAAAAACTTATATAAAAAACCCCCTCCAGCAAACAAGGTTTTAGGAAAGGATTAAAATTAATTTATATAAAATTATTTCAAAAAAGGACCTACTTTAATTTTTATTGGTGCTAAAATCAGCATATGCATCCATTGAATGCTCAGAAATATCTAAACCTTTAAGTTCCTCTTCTTCGCTAACTCTAATACCAACTATTGATTTTATAGCGTATATGATAATGCCTGCGCAAACAACGCTAAATGCCCCAACAAGTCCTACACCAATTAGTTGATTGACAAATTGATCAACACTGGCCATTGCACCAAAAATTCCAACAGCTAATGTTCCCCATATTCCGCAAATTAAATGCACAGCAATTGCACCAACAGGGTCATCTAATTTAAGTTTGTCTATAAGAGACACCCCAAGTGGCAGAATTATACCTGCAATAACTCCAATTAAAGTTGCATCTGTTGGGCTCATTTGATCTGCCCCAGCAGTAATCCCTACTAACCCTCCTAAAACTCCGTTCATAAACATAGTTAAATCATATGTTTTGTAGAGTATATTTGAAAAAATAGCAGCAGAAACACCACCTCCAGCTGCAGCAATACAAGTTGTAACCAAGGTTAGGGATGTTAATTCGGGATCAGCGGAAAGAACAGAACCACCGTTAAAACCAAACCAACCTAACCAAAGAATTAAAACCCCTGCGGCAGAAAGTGGAAGATTGTGTCCAGGAATCGCTCTAGGTTTGCCATCTTCTCCAAATTTACCAATTCTAGCACCTAAAAAATATACCACTACAAGTGCACCCCATCCGCCTACTGAGTGGACAAGTGTTGAACCTGCGAAATCATAGAATCCAAGGGCGTCTAAAAATCCACCTCCCCATTTCCAAGATCCTATAATTGGATAAACCAATCCAACATAAAAAATTGTGAATAACATAAATGCATTTAGTTTTATTCTCTCTGCTACTGCACCTGAAACGATTGTAGCTGCAGTGGCTGCAAACATTCCCTGAAAAAGGAAGTCTGTCCACCAAGTATATCCACCATCTGCGTATCCAGGTGTCATACCTCCTTCGGGAGCACCTATCCCGAAACCTGCAAATTTAAAAAAGCCTGCAGATCCCTCTTCAAAACCAGGATACATTAAATTGAACCCTCCTATCATATATAACAGAAGACCAATTGTAATTACAAAAAAGTTTTTGAATAATATATTAACTGTATTTTTTTGCCTTGTCAGTCCAATTTCTAAAAAAGAGAAACCTAAGTGCATAAAGAATACTAAGCCAGTACAGATCATCATCCATACATTATTTGCTGTAAATAAAGCTGTATTTTCCATATTTTTTAATTTAAAGTTTTACCACCACGTTCCCCAGTTCTAATTCTTACTGCATCTTCAATTGGGAGAACAAATATTTTACCATCTCCAATTTTATCTGTTGCCCCAGATTTTACAATTGCATTGATGGTTTTTTCCACATAATTGTCGTTTACAACAATTGATAAAAAACGTCTTTGAATATCAGAGGTAGAATAACTTATTCCCCTGTACACTTGCCCTTGTTTTTCATTTCCTATTCCAGTTACGTCCCAATAACTAAAAAAGTTTACGTCTACTTGATGAAGGGCATCTCTTACTTCAGAAAATTTAGATTTTCTAATGATTGCTTCAATTTTTTTCATAATAGTTTGATTTGTGGTCGAAGCTAACATTAAACATTGGTATATCAATATTTTGAAATAATAAAATATTAACTAATTCAATGATTATTGTTGATAAATTATAAGTCTTCCTTAAATTTATTCAATATAAAACCCCCCCAGAGCAAAACAAAATGAATGCAAAGGAGGGGAAACCAAACAATTAATCAAACACTAAAATGCGTAAATAGCTGCAAGAACAAATGAAGCTAAGTTGTCTGTATAATCGGTTAATGATTTTGAATATATATTAGCAGAAGCAGAATCAACTCTAATCTCTGGTTTTATTGTTAAGTTGCCTGATGTATAACTTCCAGTAATTGTAAAGGAAGTATTATCGTCAGCTTCAACAGTTTCAATATCGTTTATTAATATCCCGGCTTTATCGTTATTGAATATTTCACCTCTTAAGCCTATTGAAAATGAATCACTTAATGCCAATTGTGGATAAAGCGCTACACCTGAAAATTTTGACCCATCCATATCAGCAGAGGTTGCATTAATTCCTAAGAAAAAAGAATCACTAAGATCAAATCCACCTGTAAAATCGATTTGGGTGTAACCGTCACCAGCCAGTAGATTCAAATATTGGCCTGAAATACCAAGTTGCGCCCCAAACATATAAGCATCAAAAACTAAACCAGTTTCAGCACTATCAAAATTACCTTCGGTAAAATCGGTTTGATTCATAACTGCTAACATTAGTGATGTATTTTCACTTAAAGTAAAATCAGCTTTTATCCCAGTATGTGAGAAAGGACCATAGGAAAACATATAAGAGGTCGAATAGTTGAAATTAGCAGTTGGTGATATAACCTCATACCCTAAAAAAGTGTTCCAATTTCCTAATGTTAGTGTGAAATTATCACTAACATTTAAGTAGGCATAAAGTTGATTTACAATATTTGATGAACCACTTGAATTAAAAACAGCTTCTACACCTCTTGGTCCATAAACAAAATCAGCTACAAATCCAGATTTTTCTCCTTCATATGAAAGAATAACGTTTGCCATACCCACAGAAAAACCTGGTAAATTTGCAAATGACGTTTTTGGGGCATAATCAGAACCTCTAAAATAGGTGTCAATTGATCCAGCAACTGAAAATGTTGGTTTTTCCTCTGACTCTTCCTCTTGCGCACTCACAGCAAAACAAGTAACGAATGCTATGAAATAAGTTATAAATTTTAAATTTTTCATGTTTATTTAGTTTTAATTAATTATTTTATTTTTTGTTTTGTTTTACCCAGGCCTCGAATCCGCCACCTTCAAATCCACCGATTCCGTGTTCTTCCTCGTCAAGACCATTTATCTCGACTTCTTCGGAAACCCTCAAGCCAATTGTAGATTTTAAAATACCAAATCCGATAAGTGCCGTAACAGTAGCCCAAACACCATAGGCTAAAACACCTATCGCTTGTATACCAAACTGAGCAGCTCCACCACCATTAAATAACCCTATACCAGCATCGCCATCTACGCCCCAAAGTCCAATTACTAGGGTACCCCAGGCACCTGCAACTCCATGAGCTGAGGCAGCTCCTACAGCATCATCAATTTTTAAAACTTTATCAATAAATTCAATCGAAAAAACTACAATAATACCTCCAATCAAACCTGCCATAAAACCTCCACCAAATGTCATATTACCACATCCAGCGGTAATTGATACAAGGCCAGCAATAGCACCATTTAATGTCATACCTAGATTTGGTTTTCCATCTTTAATCCATGTTGTAGCCATTGCCCCTACCGCACCTGCAGCAGCAGCAATATTGGTAACCATCACAACAGCAGAAGCGGCAGCTGAATCGTCTCCTCCCCATGCTAACTGAGAACCACCGTTAAAACCAAACCAACCTAACCATAATATAAATACACCTAGTGCTCCTAAAAGGAGGTTGTGTCCAGGGATAACGTTAGACTTTCCGTCAACGTATTTTCCAAGTCTAGGTCCAACCATCCAAGCACCTACTAGTGCGGCCCAACCACCAACTGAGTGGACAATTGAGGAACCCGCAAAGTCAATGAAACCTAGATTGGCTAACCAACCGTCGCCATTCCATTGCCACCCTCCAGAAATTGGGTATATAAGAGCAGTTAAGAAAACTGTAAAAAAGACATAGGTAGTGTATTTGGTTCTTCCAGCGATAGCCCCAGACACAATTGTAGCTGCTGTAGCACAAAATACCGTTTGAAAGAAAACGTCGTGAGCCCCGTCCCCAGGGTTAAAAAAAATACCAGAAGTTGCAATATATCCATTGGACGCACCATACATTAATCCGTAACCGATAATCCAATATGAAATAGTACCGACTGAAATGTCAAGTATGTTTTTCATTGAAATATTAACTGCATTTTTTGATCTTGTAAAACCTGATTCTACTAATGTAAAACCAGCCTGCATAAAGAATACTAAAATACCAGATAATAAAATCCAAAGAATAGTAAAATCTGCATTAGCATCTAAAGCAATAAAATTTAAATGTAAAAAGTTAATCATTTTGTTTATGTTTTAGTAGTTAAAGTCATAAATCTATTAAACGAAAAAATGATGCAAAAAAAATAAAAAAAAGATTACAAAGAATTATGAAGTATGTAATTTCATCAATACAATTTTTTAAACATGCTTAAATTTTAGATATCAAAATTGAGAATTATTTAAAAAAACTTAAATTATTTAAAAAGTAAAAAACCTAAATAAATAAAAAAAAATCCAACAAAAAAATTTATACTAAAATAGGTCAAAAGGTATTGAAGATTTTCATTTTTGAGCATGTAGAATACATCTAACATAAATGTCGAGAATGTTGTTAAACCTCCACAAAAACCAATAGATATAAATAAAAATATATCCTTTTTGGGAATGTCATTTTTATCATAATAAGCAATTAATAATCCTATTATAAAACATCCAACTAGGTTTGAAATAGATGTTCCAATTGGAAAAGGAGTTAAATTTTTATTTAAATATTTAGTAATTAAATACCTAATTGAACTTCCTAGACCTCCACCAAAGAAAACAAAAATTAGAGATTTTATATCCAAGCGAAATAATTTTATTCGAACCTAATTTAATCTATTAAAAAATACTTAATACAAAATAGTAGAAAGAAAAAAAGAATAAAAGCAAATAGAATTTTATAACTATCTCTGTAAAATAGATTTATAGTTTTTTTATCCTGTTTGTATGAAAAAAAAATAATTACTATAAATGATATGAAAAAAAATAAAGCGAAAACAATTTGACCAGCAGTAAACATTGATTATTTTACAAATTAAATTCGAAACTAATAAATATTTTCATGATAAAAAAAGAGATAGATTCAGTAAAATTGTTTCACAAGAAGTTTAATATTGATTATTTAAATGCACCTAAGGCAAATATTCCTTTGGAAACTAAAAAGTTAAGATTCAAATTGATGGAAGAGGAGAATTTGGAATATTTGAAAGCTACAAAAGAAAATAATCTTGTTGAAATTGCAGATGCTCTAGGGGATATGCTATATATTTTGTGCGGTACGATAATAAGCCATGGACTTCAAGATAAAATAGAGGAAATTTTCCAAGAAATTCAAAACTCAAACATGAGCAAACTTGGTAAAAATGGAAAACCGATATACAGAGAAGATGGAAAAGTTTTAAAAGGTCCTAATTATTTCAAACCTGATATTAGAAGAATACTTAAACTTTAATGGCAGAAACTTCTGATCGCCAACCATATGGGTCTTCTATTAAATTGTATTGAATTTTAGTAATAATAGATTTTAGAGTCGTTGCGTAACTATTTTCAACATTTTTTAAATCATAATATTTTTCTTTAAATCCAAAACCAGAAATTTCACTAACTACAACTGCGGTTCCTGATCCAAAAATTTCCTTGAGTCTTTTGTTAGTATGAGCTTCAATCACTTCATCAATAGAAATTGGTCTTACCTCAACCTTGATATTATTATCTTCAGCAATTTTAATAATACTTTTTCTAGTAATCCCGTCAAGAATTGTGTCGGTAGTTGGAGCAGTAATTATTGTGTCATCAATGCGTACAAAGATATTCATTGTCCCTGCCTCTTCTAAAAATTTGTGGTTTTTCGAGTCAGTCCATATAATTTGGTCATACCCTTCTTTTTGCGCCAAACTTGTTGGATAAAATTGTGAACCATAGTTACCTGCAGCTTTTGCATATCCAACTCCACCATTAGCTGCTCTAGAATATTTTTCTGCTACAAGAACTTTAATTGAACCATTGTAATAACTTTTAACAGGAGATAATATAATCATAAATTTATATTTCCTGGAAGGAGAGGCTGCTATACAATGTTCACTACCAAAAACAAAAGGTCTTACGTATACAGAGTTTCCAATTCCTGTTTTTACCCAATCACTGTCAAGGGTTAATAACTCATTCAAGGCAGACAAGAAAATACTTTCTTCAAGTTCAGGAATAGCTAATCTTTCTGATGAAATAGATATTCTTTTATAATTTTCAGTCGGCCTAAAAAGCCAAATTTTTCCTAAATCGTCTTTGTAAGCTTTCATGCCTTCAAACACTGCCTGGCCGTAATGAAATACATTTGCAGAAGGTTCTATTTCGATAGGTTTGTATGGTACGATTCTTGGATCAATCCATTTTCCGTTTTCGTAATCACAAATAAACATATGGTCAGTGAAAGTTTCTCCAAATTTTAAATTATTAAAATCGGTATTACTTAGTTTTGAAATGGGAGACTTTTCTATTCTCATCTAAATTAGTTAAAGCTAAATTAATATTAAATTTAAAAATACCTCTATAAATTTGCATTTTGAAAGTTAATTAATGAAAAATTTAAAAAAATTGATTTACATGACAGATGATGGAAGTTCTACATTTTTTTTACCTGATCTTGATGAATATTATCACTCTAAACATGGCGCTATTAGCGAATCTGAACACATTTTTATTAGAAATGGATTGTTTTTTTGGAAGAAAAATAATCCAAATAAGAAATACTGTAACATTTTTGAGGTTGGATTTGGTACAGGTTTAAATGCATTTTTAACTTTTAAAAATTCCAATTTTATGCCTAATATTAACGTTATTTATTCCTCTGTAGAACCGTATCCTCTTAAAATTTCAGAAATAGAACAAATGAATTATGACAAAAACTTAAATGATTATAATAAGATTTTTGCATTTATTCATCACTCAGAGTGGAATTCACCAGTTAAATTATCAAAAAATTTTACACTCATTAAAATCAATTCAACCGTACAGGATTTTAATATAGAAATAAATCCAGATATAATTTACTTTGATCCTTTTTGTTACAGAGTTCAACCTGAAATGTGGATGAAAAACATCATAAAACCTATAATTAATTCGATGAACAAATCATCAGTTTTTGTTACCTTTTCATCTATGAATATTCTTTTTAATTTACTTAAGGATTTAAAAATGGATGTTGAAAAAATACGTGGCCCCCATAAAAAGAAAAAAATGATAAGAGCTGTAAAAACTTTAAATATTAATTTTTAAAAATTGAAGATGAAATTATTGATAACCGGTGGAACTGGTAATATTGGTTCATATCTAATAGAGGAAATTTTATCTAAAGGTTATTTAGTAAACTATCTAACTCGTGATCGATCAAAAATTAAAAAATCATCAAATCTAAATGGATTCTTTTGGGATATTGATAGACAAATAATTGATCATAAATGTTTTCAAGGTGTTAGTCATATTGTTCACTTATCTGGGGAGAGTATATCCAAAAGATGGACCAAAAAAAGAAAAAAAAATATTTTATCTAGCAGAGTATTAACTACTAACCTTCTTTTTACTTCTTTATCAAAATACAGAAGTTTATATAAAGTTCAGCATATAGTTTGTGCATCTGCTATAGGAATTTATAGATCTTCATATGATAAAATTTATGATGAAGAATCAATATGTGAAGGAAAAACATTTTTACAACAAGTAGTCATAAAATGGGAAAAAGAACTTTTGAATTTTAAAAAACTTGGAATAAATATTACGATTTTTAGAATTGGTCTGGTTCTAAGTAAAAAAGGTGGAATTTTAAAAACACTTCAGACTCCGACAAAATTTAATATTTCAGCTCCTATTGGAACGGGTAAACAACTTCAATCTTGGATACATGAATTTGATTTATCAAATATGATTATGGAATCAATATTCAATAAATGGTTTGGAGTTTATAATGCTGTGAGCCCAAATCCAGTAGAACAAAAAAAATTTATAAAGCTTTATGCAAAATCACTAAATAAAGTGTCATTGCCAATACCTATACCAAAGGCTATCATCAGACTAATTTTTGGAGAAATGAGCGTATTAATATTTAATAGTCAGTATGTGAGTTCAAAAAAAATTATGGATTCTGGTTTTATTTTTAGATTTCCAAAGATAGAAGAAGCTTTCTTTAATTTAGTTAAAGATTAGGGATGACAATTTGACAATTTTCATAATTTGGCAAAAAATTTGATTATTAATTTAAAAAAACTAAAGTGGCAAAAAAAATCGTTAACAAAAAACAATCAAAACCCAAAACAAATTCAAATAAATTTGAAAATCAAATTAGTGATTTAAAGACAAAACTAAAGGAGGAAGAAGAAAAGTTTTTGAGACTATTTGCTGAATTTGAAAATTATAAAAAAAGAACTACTAAGGAAAGGATTGACTTATATAAAACCGCAGGGCAGGATGTAATTGGTAGTCTTCTACCAGTATTAGATGATTTCTCAAGAGCGATAAAAGAGTCTAAAAAAATGAAAAATTCTGTCGACTTCGTTGGTTTGGAATTGATTTTTAACAAATTCAGTGATATTCTAAAATCGAATGGTTTATTGGACTTAGATGTTACTAAGGGGGACTCTTTTGATCCTGAGTTGCACGAAGCAATTTCTCAAATAAAATCAGAAAAAAAAGATTCTGGGAAGATAATTGATATTATAGAAAAAGGTTATAAAATGGGAGACAAAATTATACGTTTTCCCAAGGTTGTGGTAGGCCAATAATTACATTATGAAAGAAGATTATTATGACATTTTAGGTATTTCTAAAAATGCCTCCGATGCTGAAATAAAGAAAGCGTATCGGAAGAAAGCAATTCAATACCACCCAGATAAAAACCCAGGCGATAGTGAGGCTGAATTAAATTTTAAGAAAGCTGCTGAGGCATACGAAGTTTTAGGAGATCCAAACAAAAAAGCTAGGTATGATCAGTTTGGTCACCAGGCTTTTGAAGGTGGCCAGGGATTTGGTTCGTCAGGTATGAGCATGGATGATATTTTTAGTCAATTTGGTGATATTTTTGGTAGTGCTTTTGGTGGTGGTTTTGAAGGCTTTGGAGGTAGTAACAGAGGGGTATCTAAAGGCGCAAATTTGAGAATTAGAGTAAAATTATCACTAGATGAAATCTTTAATGGAGTTGATAAAAAAGTAAAAGTTAAGAGAAAGATTAAGGCAGAGGGTTTAAATTTTACTACATGTCCGGTGTGCGATGGGAGTGGTCAAACAGTAAGAGTAGCAAATACTATTTTGGGTAGAATGCAAACAACAACGACGTGTTCTAACTGTAACGGGACTGGTCAGGTAATTAATGATAGACCCAAAGGGAGTGATTCAAACGGAATGATTTTTTCAGAAGAAACTGTAAGTATTAAAATTCCTGCTGGAGTTGAAGAAGGTATGCAATTAAAAGTTTCTGGTAAAGGGAATGAATCTTTTGGCAATGGAATGTCAGGTGATTTAATTGTACTGATTGAAGAATTAGTTCATGATAAATTTGTAAGAGATGGAAGTCACTTGCATTTAGATTTATATGTGTCTCTCTCAGAAGCTACTTTAGGTTGTTCTAAGGAAGTTGAGCTTGTAGAAGGCAAGGTTAGAATAAAATTAGAATCAGGTATCCAATCCGGAAAGACTTTACGACTAAGAGGAAAGGGTTTACCAGACTTGAATTCCTACAGTAAAGGAGATCTTTTAGTTCATATAAATGTATGGACTCCTCAGGTTTTAAACAGAGAACAAAAGCAGTTTTTTCAAAAGATGAATGGTGACGAAAACTTTGAACCAAGACCTGAAAAATCTGACAAATCATTTTTTGAAAAAGTAAAGGATATGTTTTCATAAATTTATTTGATGAAAAAGATTTTGATCATTGAAGATGAAGAGCCAATTAGAAGAGTTTTAAAAAAAATTTTAATTGATGAAGAGCCGGTTTTTAAAATTTTTGAGGCGATTGATGGAAATGAAGCAATTGATAAGTTATCAAGAGATAAATTTGATCTTGCAATATGTGATATCAAAATGCCTAAAAAAGACGGTTTAGATGTTCTTAAATTCGCCATTAAAAAAGATTTAATGACACCATTTATTATGTTAACAGGTCACGGAAACATCGAAACTGCAGTTGATGCTATGAAAGTTGGGGCTTACGATTTTATTGAAAAACCTCCTGACTTAAATAGGTTGCTCATTTCTGTAAGAAATGCTTTTAAAATTAGATCTCTTCAAAGTGAGAATAGTAGGTTGAAGAAAAAACTTGTTAAAAAACAGGAAATGATTGGTAGTTCACCGAAATTTAAAAATGTTTTAAATTTAATCGAAAAGGTATCGCCTACTAATGCAAGAATACTGATTACTGGAGAAAATGGAACAGGAAAAGAAATGGTTGCTCAGCATATACATTTTAAAAGTTTGAGAAAAGAAGAACCATTAATAGAATTAAATTGTGCAGCCATTCCTTCTGAATTAATTGAAAGTGAATTATTTGGTCATGTAAAAGGTTCTTTTACATCAGCAATTAAAGACAGGGTTGGAAAGTTTGAGTTAGCAAATGGCGGAACACTTTTTTTGGATGAAATTGGTGATTTAAGCCTGAATGCTCAAGCCAAACTTTTAAGAGCTTTACAAGAAGGTAAAATACAAAAAGTTGGTAGTGAAAAACAAATTGAAGTAGATGTTAGAATAATTGCAGCTACTAATAAAAAAATAAAAAAACTAATTGAATCAAATGATTTCAGGGAAGACCTTTTCCATAGGTTAGCTGTAATTGAGATAAAACTTCCCACTTTGACCGAAAGGAGGTCTGATATAAAACATTTATGTAACTATTTTATCGAACAAATTTCTAAAGAGCAAGGTATGTCTAGAAAGAAAATTAGTAAAGAGGCAATAAGCACATTAGAAAATTATCCTTGGAGTGGAAATATTCGTGAATTGCGGAATGTCATTGAAAGGTTGATTATTCTTGGCGATAATCCAATATCTATTGAAAATATAAAGACATATGCTCCAAAATAAATTAATTTATTTTATACCTTTTTTTCTATTTATTTCAAAAGTTTTAGTTTCCCAGTCTAAGGTTAGTGAAAATATTCAAATCTTATTTAAAAAATCTTTGACTGAAGGAAAAACCTATGAGTGGCTTAACCATTTATCAAATAAGATTGGTGGCAGGTTATCAGGTTCTTTAAATTCCCAAAGAGCAATTGAATGGTCAAAAAATGAGCTTGAGGATATAGGACTTGATAAAGTTTATCTTCAACCGGTAATGGTACCTAAGTGGATTCGAGGTACATTTGAATATGCTAATATTGAAACAAGTCCTGGTAATACAATTAATGTTCCTGTTTGTGCGTTGGGGGGTTCTATCTCAACGCCGTTAGGCGGTCTCAGGGCCAAGGTAGTTGAAGTAAAGACATTAGATGAACTTTCTGAAAAGAAGAAAAATATAGAAGGAAAAATAGTTTTTTTTAATAGACCAATGCGTCCAGATTTAGTTAATACTTTTGAAGCTTACTCGGAAGCTGTTAATCAGAGGTTAAAAGGAGCTGAGGTCGCAGCGAGATATGGTGCAGTAGGGGTTATTATTCGTTCATTAAATTTAAAACTAGATGATCACCCTCACACAGGCGCTATGAGTTATGGAACTTTACCATTGTCAAAAAGAATCCCAGCTGCATCAATTAGTACAAATGGGGCAGAACTCCTCAGCTCAATGCTTTCTCTAAATAAAAATCTTAAATTTTATTTAAAACAGAATTGTAAAAATTTACCCGATGTGAAATCATATAATGTAATTGGTGAAATTAAAGGAAATAAACATCCTGATGAAATTATGGTTGTTGGAGCTCATCTTGATTCTTGGGATCTCGGAGATGGAGCCCACGATGATGGAGCTGGAGTAGTTCAATCAATGGAAGTTGCTCGATTGTTGAAAAAAATTAATTACAAACCAAAAAGAACACTAAGAATCGTACTTTTCATTAATGAAGAAAATGGACAAAGAGGTGCTATCAAGTATAGTGAACAATCAAAAATTAAGAAAGAAAATCATGTGTTTGCAATAGAGTCTGATACAGGTGGATTTACCCCTAGAGGTTTTAGCATTGATTCAAATGAAGAAAAGCTTCAAATTATTGAAAACTGGAGTACTTACTTCAGACCTTACTTTATACACTATTTTGAAAAGGGTGAAAGTGGAGCTGACATTTCCTTTTTGAAAAATAAAAATAATGTTTTGGTTGGTTTTAAAACTGATTCTCAAAGGTATTTTGAGTTTCACCATTCAGAAAATGATGTTTTTTCCTCAATCAACAAAAGAGAATTGGAGCTTGGTGCAGCAAGTATAGCCTCTTTTATCTATTTAGTTGACTATTTTAAACTTTGATTTTGGCCAAATTTTTTGATTATACAAAAGAATTTAAATACAATTTAACTTTATCTTATCCTGTAACCATAGGACTTTTAGGACACACTATTGTCCAGTTGATTGATAACATAATGGTTGGTAAATTAGGTACTAGCGAACTAGCAGCTGTATCACTGGGTAATAGTTTTATTCTTATTGCTATGTCGCTTGGAATAGGGTTTTCCACTGCTATAACTCCTTTAGTATCAGAGTCAATTGGGAAAAAAAATAATTCCGAAAAAAGTTTTCTAAATCAGGGCTTACTTTTATGCTTGTTTTTAGGGTTTCTTATGTTTATTATCGTTTACAATTTAGAAGATTATCTCTTTTTTATGGGACAATCCTCAGATGTTGTTTATTTAGCTTACTCTTATTTAAAATGGGTTTCTATATCCTTAATACCGCTCATTACTTTTCAAGCTTTTAAACAATTCACAGATGGTCTGTCAATGACTCGTCCCGCTATGTACGCCACTGTTTTTTCCAATTTTATTAATATAATTTTAAATTATATTTTAATTTTCGGAAAATTTGGTTTTCCTTCGCTAGGAATTGAAGGAGCTGCATTAGGTACTTTAATAGCTAGATTTTCATCTTTGATATTTATTATTTTTTATTTTTATTTCCACTCAAATTTACATAGGTATTTATCTACGGTTACTCGAATAAATTTTAATTTTAAAATTTTAAAAAAAATAATTCTTTTGGGTTTCCCTTCTGCCCTTCAAATGTTTTTTGAGGTTTTTTTCTTTATAGCGGCTATATGGATGTCTGGACTACTGGGAAAAAACGAACAAGCTTCTAATCAAATAGCATTAAATCTTTCATCAATGACATTTATGGTTGCTATGGGTTTTTCAGTTGTAGCCATGATAAGGATTGGGGAAATGTTTGGGAAAAGTGATATTGTCAATTTAAAGAGAATTGCATATTCTTTATTTCTTATCATATTTCTTTTTGATTCGTTTTTTTGTGTACTTTTTCTACTTTTCAATGAACATTTACCATGGATTTATTTAAGTAAAACTGGTGATAAATCAATATCAGACGTATTTCAGGTAATTGAAATTTCCTCAAAACTTATAATGATATCAGGTTTTTTTCAGATTTTTGATGGTTTACAAGCCGTTGTTTTAGGAGCATTGCGAGGTATACAAGATGTATTTGTTCCAACAGTACTAATTTTTATTGCTTATATATTAGTTGGTTTACCTTTATCCTATTATTTAGGCCTTAATACTCACCTTGGGGTTGTTGGGATATGGATTGGTTTATTAGTTGGTTTAGTTTCATCATCAATTTTTTTACTTTTAAGATTTAGATATGATTTAAATTTTATTTTTAACAAAAGATAATTTAGATTGGATGATTGAAGAAATTATAGATTTTGACAAAGTTATTTTTTTATATTTAAACTCATTAGGTTCAAAAAGTTTTGATTTTTTTTGGTTATTAATTACAAATAAATTTTTGAACTTTATTATTTATTTTTCGCTACTTTTTGCAGTTTATAGAAGATATGGTGTGACAAAAGCTCTTAATATTTTCTTATTAGTTCTAATTTTAATTTGTATGGTTGATCAAACCACAAATCTTTCAAAATTTTATTTTGAGAGACCAAGACCGTGTTATGACGAGCAAATTTCATTGTTGTCAAGACTAGTCTCTAGTAAATGTGGAGGTAAATTTAGTTTTTTCTCTGCCCATGCGTCAAACTCCTTTGCACTTGCTACTTTTTTTTCATTCATTTTTAAAAATTATAAATTTTTAAAAGTTTTGATTGTGATTTTTGCATCATTAATTGCATATAGTAGGATTTACATAGGAGTTCATTATCCATTGGATATTATGATTGGGACTATAGTCGGTATATTTATTTCAATTACTTATATCCACTTCATAAATAAATATTTAAAAAATAGAATTTTCAATTATTAAATGATTCTTTTAATAACTCTGGATATGTTTTTTTAAATCGATTGATCCTTGGAATGGAAACATTTTTAACATAAGGATCGTATGGATTTAATCTTTCATAATTTTGATGATATTCCTCAGCATAATAAAAAACTTCAAATGGGACAATTTGTGTTACAATTTTGTTACTAAAAATTTTATTAAATTCTAAGAGTTTTATGTAGTCGAGAATAAGATCTTTTTCTTGCTCATTTTGGTAAAAAGCAATAGACCTATATTGTTCTCCTCGATCTGGTCCCTGCCTGTTTAATGTAGTTGGATCATGAGATCCAAAGAATACCTGCAATAAAGTTCCATACCCAATTTCCTTATCATTATAAAGTATTTCTACTGCTTCTGCGTGCCCTGTTCTTCCTGTACCTATTTGGTAATAAGTTGGATTTTTTAAATACCCTCCAGCATACCCTGAATATACTTCATAAACGCCTTTGACACTTTCAAAAACTGCCTCTACACACCAAAAACACCCTGAAGCAAAATAAGCCTTTTTTAAATTTTTATAGTTATTGTCGGGTGGTTCCCATATCGGATTTTTATTATCCTTTAGCTGCCCAACTGATATACACGAATTTAATAAAATTGCAAGTACAAAGTATCTCATAAGTTCTATAAATTTGATTTTAAATATTAAAAGTAAACTTCACAATTTCATCTGCAAACTTTCCCCAAGAATATTTATTTTTATTTTTCTTTATATTTCTTGAATAAAAATAATTGTTTTTTTTATCTAAAACTATATTGATTGCATTTGCTAAATCTTTAGAAGTATTATTAAACACAACACCTGAATTATCATTTTTCACATATGATGTTAGGCCATCTAAATTAGAAACAACAATTGGTTTATCAAACAAATAACATAATGATATTACTCCACTTTGTGAGGCAGTTTTGTATGGCAAGATTACAGCTTTTGATTTTTTAAAATAATTTCTGATTTCATCATTTCTAATAAATCTATCAATAATATCAACCCTTTTTTTAAGATTCAACTTTTCTATTAAATTTAAATATTTTTTTTTATTGTCGTAAAATTCCCCCACTATTAATAATTTAAAATTTTGATTATATTTCATAGAATTTATTAGGGTTTCAAGGCCTTTGTATTTTCTAATTAAGCCAAAAAATAATACAAAATCAGATTCATTTTTATTGAATGTTTTTGACTCTGAGGAGTTGAATTTTTTTTCACTAGGAATAGGATGGAAACCCATTAAAATTCTCTTTTTAATTGTTTTTTTTATTTGTATTCCAACAGCTCTTGAAAATGTCACAATCATGTCCATAGAATTACCAAAGTGTGTGTTAAGTTTTTTATCCCATAGTTTTGGCTCATGATGCTCCCAATTATCAATTAATCCAACCGTTTTAATTGATTTATCAAGTTTACTTTTTATGTAGTACCAGCAGGGGCAAATAAGCGGTGTCCAATATCTAAAAACTACTATTTTTGGTTGTATAAAATTAATTTTTTTTGCAACTGATTTCCATTTAAAAAAATTATAAGCATGAATAAGTCTCTTAGATTTCAATTTACTTTTCTCAATTTTATTTTTATCAAGTTGACTTTTACCAGGGAAAAGAATTTTTGGATATAGCTTTGTAAATGTCCAAATCTCAACATTAAAGCCTTTTAATGATATTTCTTCAGCTAGATAGTTTTGGGTTTCAGCAATGCCTCCTCTGAATGGTTTTGCGGGTCCTAAAAAAATATAATCAATTTTTTTTTCTTGCATTTCTTTCAAACCATTTTATTTTCTTTTGGGAGATGGTTTGAAACTGTTAGAGTAAGAAAAATCGAAAACATGAAATAAAAATTAAATAAGTAGAAGTTAAAATATTTAAATTCAATTATGTTGTTAATTAAAATCGTGCCTAATATAAGTCTGAAAATCTCAATGTGAAAGGCCAATTTATAGTTGTCCATAACAGATGTAAATCCAAAAATAGTAGTCAAAATAAATGTTGAATAGAATATTTTTAAGTTGTTACCTAATTCATCATATCCAACTAACAATAACCACAACGAAACATTAATGTATACAAAATGAAATATTGCATAAAAGGCATGAATTTTTTTATACTTAATTTCATATTTTTTTTGATTATATACATTGATTATTTTATCTCTTTTAATTTTGACTTTAACATCGTCCGGTCTCCATCCAGTTGGCATGAACCAAATTTTAACTTTATTTTTAAGCTTACGTGTATGCCAAGCATCAACAATTAAATACCATAAGTGTTGAAAATTTATAATAATGGGGTTCCATGTATTAACTGGTTTTAATGTACCATAAACACACGGAACCTTATCAAGTTCTTCTTGAAAAGTTCCAAATAATCTATCCCAAACACAAAAAATAGCAGAAAGATTTTTATCTATATATTCAGAATTAATTGCATGATGTACTCTGTGCTGAGAGGGAGTAACAAAAATATATTCCAAAAACCCTAACTTTCCAATATGTTTTGTATGATACCAGAATTGACCAAATAAGTGTAGAGGAGCTAGTAATGAAATTACTTTGTTTGGAACTCCAAAAAGTGCTGCTGGAATTAAGAAAATAGCTCCATAACCCAATAAATTCGAAATACTTTGTCTTAAAGCACACGCTAAATTAAATTCTTGACTACTGTGATGTATTACGTGCTGATTCCAAAAAAAATTAATTGAATGATTTAGTCTGTGATTCCAATAACTTGCAAAATCTAAACATACAAAAGCAATAATATATAAATATATACTTTCGTTTAATTCAATAATTGAAATTGATTTTTTGATAAACGGATAAGAAATAATTATAATTCCTATTCCTAGAAGATCTTTCAATAAGTTAGTTATTCCTGAACTTAAACTTGAAAGTGTATCCATTAAATTATAATATTTTCTTTTTAAAACGAATCCATAAAGAATCTCTAATAAAACAAGAAAGAAAAAAATAGGAATAGCTATGGTTAATACATTTGCGTAAGTAGTCATTTATAAATTATTTTTTTTTAATTAATATCCATTCTCCACTGCTAATTAATGGAACAGCAATTTTAAATTTAATAGTCTTTTCTTCACCATTCTTAACATTTTGTATTAATACTTTTTCATTTCTTCCTATTTTGGGCATTTCCCTAATGATTGTCTCAACTCTTGGACTGTTATTACTTGCATTTGAACCAATAGCTCTATGTTTCAGTGCTAACTCTTCGGAATTCAAAACTTCATCTTTTGATGTTTTTAATTTGTCGATATTCTTGGTTTTTTTTGCTTCTTGTATCGATGGATTTTGACTAGGAATATTTCCTTTTAAAAGGAATGAAATTATATCTCTATTAAGAGAGCTAATCATGTGTTTAAATAATTCAAAAGATTCAAATTTATAAATTAAAAGTGGATCTTTTTGTTCATGAACAGCCAATTGTACAGATTGTTTTAATTCATCCATCTTCCTTAAGTGATTTTTCCATGAATCATCTATAAAAGCTAAACTTATATTTCTTTCAAAATCATCAATTAATTGTTTACCATTTGAACGATAAGCTTTTTCTAGATTGGTTACAACATTTAAGTTTTTAGTTCCATCTGAAAACGGAACCACAATTTTCTCAAATCTATTCCTTGGGTTTTCATAAACATTTTTTATTACTGGAAAAGATAATAAAGCATTTATTTCACATTTTTTTTTGTAAACATCATATATGTTTTTAAACGTTTTCTCAATCAACACTTTTTCTTCAATACTTTCAAACTGTTCTAAACTTATTGGTGATGAAACAGAAAAAGTACTTATTATATTGTATTCATAGTTTTTGTAATCTTTATTAGAAAAACATTCAATTACAATTTCTTCACAAATATCATAAAGTAGATTAGCAATATCAACTTTTAATCTGTTACCCTGCAATGCATTTTTTCTTCTTCTATAAATTACTTCTCTTTGAGAATTCATGACATCATCGTATTCAAGAAGCCTCTTTCTTATTCCAAAATTATTTTCTTCAACCTTTTTTTGTGCCCTTTCAATTGATTTTGTCATCATAGAATGTTGAATCACTTCTCCTTCTTCAAGTCCCATTCTATCCATTACCTTTGCAACTCTATCAGATCCAAACAACCGCATTAAATTGTCTTCTAAAGAGACATAGAATTGAGAACTACCTGAGTCACCTTGTCGTCCTGACCTTCCTCTTAACTGTCTGTCTACCCTTCTTGAATCATGTCTTTCTGTTCCGATTATTGCTAAACCACCAACTTCTTTAACTTCTTTTGACAGCTTTATATCTGTTCCTCTTCCAGCCATATTAGTAGCTATTGTTACTATTCCACTTTGTCCTGCTTCCGCAACAATTTCAGCTTCTTTTTTATGAAGTTTTGCATTTAATACGTTATGTTTAATTTTACGTATATTGAGCATTTTACCAAGTAATTCAGAAATTTCAACTGAAGTTGTGCCTAGTAACACGGGTCGTCCTTTTTTAGAAAGTTCATTAACCTCATTGATAACTGCATTATATTTTTCTCTTTTTGTTTTATAAATTAGATCATTTTCATCTTTCCTTGCGATAGGCCTGTTAGTTGGTATTTCTATAACATCCAATTTATAAATTTCCCAAAATTCACCAGCTTCAGTTATAGCAGTTCCGGTCATTCCAGAAAGTTTATTATACATTCTAAAATAGTTTTGCAAAGTTATAGTAGCAAATGTTTGGGTAGCAGATTCAATTTTTACATTCTCCTTGGCTTCAATTGCTTGATGTAAACCGTCAGAATATCTTCTTCCATCCATAATTCTTCCGGTTTGTTCATCTACTATCAAGACTTTGTTATCCATTACTACATACTCAGTATCTTTTTCAAATAAAGTGTAAGCTTTGAAAAGCTGACTCATAGTGTGGATTCTTTCACTCTTTATTGAAAAATCCTGGAAGAGTTTATTCTTTTTTTCAGCTTCGTCTTCTGGTTTAAAATTTTGATTTTCAATTTTTGCAATTTCAGTTCCAATATCAGGTAGTACAAAGAAATTTTTATCTTCTACACTCTCAGATAAATTTTCAAGTCCTTTTTCAGTTAATTCAACTGAATTGTTTTTTTCGTCAATAACAAAATATAGTTCGGAGTCAATTTTGTGCATTTCTCTGTTGTTATCTTGCATATAGAAATTCTCAGTCTTTTGCAATAACTGTTTGGTTCCTTCTTCACTTAAAAATTTAATCAATGCTTTATTTTTTGGTAGTCCACGAAAAACTGTATACAAAAGTTTACCTCCATCATCCCTATCTCCACTTGAGATCTTTTTTTTGGCCTCTGCAAGAACATTTGTAAGCATTTTCCTCTGATATGTAAACAAATTGTATACTTTTGGTTTCAAGTGATCAAACTCATGTCTTTCTCCCTCTGGCACTGGACCTGAAATTATTAAAGGTGTTCTTGCATCATCTATTAACACGGAGTCTACCTCATCTACTATGGCATAATTGTGAACTCTTTGAACTAAATCGTCTGGAGTATGGGACATATTGTCTCTTAGGAAATCAAATCCAAATTCGTTATTGGTGCCATAAGTGACGTCCGCATTATAAGCATTTTTTCTTTCAATGCTATTTGGTTTGTATTTGTCAATACAATCAACTGACAACCCGTGAAACTCAAAAATTGGAGCCATCCAGGCGCTATCTCTTTTGGCTAGATAATCATTTACAGTGACCAAATGAACACCTTTCCCTGTCAATGCATTCAGGTATATTGGAAGTGTCGCAGCAAGTGTTTTTCCCTCTCCAGTTTGCATTTCAGAAATTTTTCCTTGATGCAAAGCAATTCCACCAATTAATTGAACATCGTAATGAATCATATCCCATTTTATAGGTTTACCTGCTGCATCCCATTCATTTGTCCAAAATGTCTTATTATCAGTAATATTTACATAACTTTTTTCTTGTGAAATAATTCTGTCATATTCTGACGTGGATACTTCAATTTTTGGAGAGTTGTAAAATCTCCTACAGGTTTCTTTTACAACGGCAAATGCTTCAGGTAATATTTGATTTAGTACGTTATTTGTTTTTTCTAAACCTAATTTTTCGAGCTCATCAATCCTAGTATATAAATCTTGTTTTTCTATTATATCTTCGGATGTTGATAAATTGACTTCAATTTTTTGAATTTTTTCATCTATTTCTTCTCTCTCAGATACTATTTTCTTTTTGAAATAATTTGTTTTTTCCCTTAGTTCGTCATTTGTTAATTTTTCTAAATCAACACCTATTTTTTTAATTTGATTAACTATTGGTAAAATTAATTTTAAATCTTTTTTTGCTTTATCTCCTACAAAAGTTTTTAAAATAGTGTTGAATAAGCCCATATTATTTTTTTGTGTAAAACAAATTTAAATAAATAAAATATTTACCAGTTATAAGAAATTACAAACTAATATTCGTCTTCATTCCAAAGGTAGTCTTCATCAGATGGAAAGTCTGGCCATATTTCCTCAATCGATTCATAAACATCCCCTTCATCCTCCATGGATTGTAGATTTTCCACTACTTCTAAGGGGGCTCCTGTCCTTATTGAAAAATCAATTAACTCATCTTTGGTCGCGGGCCAGGGAGCGTCACTTAAATATGAAGCCAATTCTAATGTCCAATACATGTATTATTTTTTTGCAAAAATAATTGTTAGTTTAAGAAAAACAAGAAAAATATTGTTTTTCATTCAACATTCCATTTTAACTCACTAACATTCAGTATTTTAGAAAAAAATCTTGCAAGTGTAAATAGATAATCAGATAATCTGTTTATAAATAATAATATTTCTTGGTTTAAATCTTCTTTTTCTTTCAATTTTGTAATTTTTACTTCAGCTCTTCTACACACACATCTCGCAAGATGAGTAAAGGAAACTAATTTATTCCCTCCGGGGATTATAAAATTTTTTAGTGGATCTAGCTTACTTGTCATTCTATCAATTGCATTTTCTAAAAATTCAGTATCCTTTTTGCAAATCTTGGGTATATTTTTATATTTTTTGTCATTCGATAATTGACTAGCTATGTTCATTAGTTTGTTTTGAATTATAAAAATTTCATTTTTGTGTTCTTTAGGAGAAAAGTCTCTTACAATTCCCATTATAGAATTTAGTTCGTCAATAGATCCGTATGCAATTATCCTTTTATTATGTTTATTTACTCTTTTCCCTGATAATAGGCTGGTTTTTCCATCGTCACCAGTTCTTGTATATATTTTCATTTATCTCCTTGTTAAAAAATTTCTGATTAAAAAAAGTATCGTTAATATAAACAATAATAGTGCTATCCTAGCTATGTAATCCCCATATTTTGTATAAAATGTAAGCTCATTTTCTAATTTAATATTTCCAATTAAAATACCTTTTTTATCGTAATCAATTTTTTTTAAAACTTCTCCATTCTTGCTAATTATTGCTGATATTCCTGTATTTGCACTTCTAGCAATAGACCTTCGATTTTCAATAGCTCTTAGCCTTGAATAACTCAGTAACTGGCGATGACCTTCGGTATTACCCCACCAAGCATCATTAGAAATTACTACAAGTAGTTGTGCTCCATATCTAACATATTCTGTTATAAACGACCCATATATTGATTCATAGCAAATAATTGGAGCCGCAATAAGCTTTTCTTTTGACAAGAAGTTAGTTCTGCTATTTTGAATACCTCTTGTTGCAACAGTACCTCCAAAATCTAATAAGACTTCCCCAATTAATGGTTCCAAAAGTTTTTTGTAAGGCATAAATTCAACTCCAACTACTAGCTTAGATTTATGATAAAATTGCGGCTGATAATTATTGCTAAATTGAAAAGCTGAGTTGTATACATCTATCCATCGTCCATCTGAAATTTTATTTGCTGTAGCTGTTGGAGAATTTTTACTATTAGGATAAATGTTGTAAGATTGAGCTCCTAAAATTAGATTCAAATTTCTATATTTTTTTAAAAATTTATCAACCTTAAATTTTAATTCAGAATTTGTAAAGTTTTTTAAATCTAAGCCTAATCCACCATCCAAGTAACCTTCAGGTGCGATTAAATATTTTGTGTTTTGGCCTATATGACCGATACTTTGATTTTTAATTAATTCAAAAAGCTCACCGTTACTTCTTTTAAATTTGTTGTTGTAGGGGTCAATATTTGGTTGTAAAATTGCTATTTCTATTTCGTCTCCTGTTTCGTCATTTGATATATATATTAAAATCGATAAAATAATTGGTGAAATAATTAAAAAGATCAATGCTGAAGTTTTTATTATAATTTTTTTTATAGTAAAATTTTTAATGTTTTTTTCAAAAAAGTTAAAAACGAAGAGATTAACTACTAAAATCCATAAAGTACCTCCAAAAACTCCTGTGTATTCATACCACTGAATAAAATAAATACTTTCTGAAAAAACATTACCAAGATTAAGCCAAGGCCAAGAAAAATCCCAATTAAGATGAAATTTTTCAAAAGATATCCACATACTTAAAAACAAAAGTTGACTCGTTATTTTAGGAATTAAGTTCAATGAAATTCTATAAATAACCATCATAAACGCGTAAAATGAACTATTAACTAAAATCGCAAATAAAGCCCCAAATTCAGTTGAATTATAAATCCACCAAGTAGTAATTAAATTCCATAAAAAAAAGCTCAGGTAAGAAACAAAAAAGGTAATTATATTTTTAAAATATTTATTATTATCGTTTATTCTATTAATTGATATTAACAGAGGAACTAGACAAATAAAAATTAAAAGCGATAGTCCTGTCGTTGGCCATGAAAATCCTAATAGAAGACCAGTTAAAATTGAAAGTATTAGATTTTTTTTCAATTATTCATTTATTATTAAATCAAAAATATGGAATTAAATAGTAATATTTATTCTAGAATTTTAATAATGAAAAATTGTACATTGTGTTTTG
>CENJ01087403.1_pt1 | contig 30554 bp, 31 predicted proteins | sample 356161 | NCBI WGS metagenome assembly CENJ01 (sample SAMEA2619531, study PRJEB7988) | marine metagenome | biome: marine biome (ENVO:00000447); feature: surface water layer (ENVO:00002042); material: "saline water (ENVO:00002010), including plankton (ENVO:xxxxxxxx)" | depth 5 m | reverse complement strand
GTTGAGGGCATCCTCGTCAACATCTTCGGCGGCATCATGAAGTGTGATGTCATCGCGGAAGGTGTTCTTCAGGCTGTTAAAGAAACAAACCTGTCAGTTCCGCTGGTTGTTCGCCTTGAAGGTACAAACGTAGAGCGCGGTAAAGAAATCATTGCGAACTCTGGCCTCAACGTGATCCCGGCTGACGATCTCGACGATGCAGCGAAGAAAATCACTGACGCTGTGAAGAAATAAGCTTTCTGCTGATCTTTGAATTCGAAGAGGCGGGCCATTGGTCCGCCTTTTTTGTGAAAGGGCATAACCATGATCGTCTACAAAATCTTCCGCGCCGATGAGCAGGCTGCCTTCGAAGCCGCAGGCCGCACAGCGGGCGCTCCGATCGACCTGCAGGATGGATATGTTCACATGTCCACTGCCGAACAGGTGAAAGAAACCGCAGCCAAACATTTCGCGGCTGAAGACAATCTCTATCTTCTGGCGATTGAAACCGATCGTCTTGGCGATGACCTGAAATGGGAAATCTCTCGCGGCGGTGCAGAGTTCCCGCACCTTTATCGCGATCTTCTCGACAGCGATATCGTCTGGGCAAAGCCGCTGAAGCTCGGCCCTGACGGGCACGAATTCCCGAACCTCTGACAGAGCCCAGCAAGCCGCACCAAAAACCGCGAGTTAGCTGTTTCTCAACGCCTTTGCTGCGATCAGGACTTGGCGATCTGTGCTCCTTGAGTACGAATACGCTGCTGTAAACGTTTCCTGTACGGAGTTTTCTATGAAACGTGTTTCTGGTATTTTGGGTGTCCTATCGCTGATGGTTATGCCAGCGCACAGTGACGACGCTTTTCACAGACGCGCATATGAAACCTGTATTGAACATCTGGAGCACCATATTTTCCCATCCGGAGATGGTCTGGTGGTCTACCCGCATCAACAGGGTTCGGTGCAGGTTGGTGACGGTGAGGTCGTGATCCATTTCCCGCAAGGCAGCATTCTAAACGGAGAAAGCAATGACGGCATTTGGGGCTACGAACTGAGCGCTGAATGCGTTGCGCACCCGGGCTCAAATGTCATTTCCCAGATCATCGTAAATGGTCAGCCCGTAAATCATCGAACGATTTCGTTCTGATAAATATCCTGAGGACGCGCCAAAGAGCACACCTCGGCGCGGAAAAATTTTCAGAAAAAATTGAATTATCGCGACGGAACACGTTCACAATCTCGTTAGATTGGTGAGGTTGTTGCCGTTTTGCGCGATAAAATGAGAGTCCACTATCATAATTTCCTCGCAAATCGCGCAGCAATCAAATATAAATAAGAAAAAATAAAACAGCGACAGGAGGACAACGCCCATGCGAAAGATTTTCGCCTTTACTGCATCTGCATTTGCCCTATCGGCACTTACCTTAAGTGCAGAGGCTTCCCCGACTTATGTGGATAACTTCCGACTCGTAGACCACGAGCGGGTTTCTCATGAACTGTATTATTATCAGGATGCGCCAGCTATCGTCCTCATGACGGTCACAGCGGACTCCGATTTTTCCGTGAGAGCTATCGAAGCGCTTGCCGAACTGCGCGATGAATACGCGGCAGAAGGCGTCCGCTTCTACCTCATCAACCCTGACGCAACCGAGACCCGCACAGAAATGAGCGACGCAATGGCGGCTGCGGGCGTCGACATGCCTGTTCTGATGGATGCCCGTCAGCTCGTGTCTGAAAGCCTTGCGCTGGAAACAACCGGCGAAGTTCTGGTGATCAACCCACGCACCGGTTTTCAGCTCGCATATCGCGGGCCAGTCAGCGGACAAGTAGATGGTCGTGGGCGTACCCCTTACCTTGCGAACGCGCTTGATGCGCTGATTGCCGGTGACAACGTTGAAATGGCATCCGTGGACATGCGTCGCGGCGATTCAGTCGTACTTCCGCATGCGAACACGAGCCTGCACCAATCCATTTCATACGCCGAAGATGTTGCGCCAATTCTGGTTGAGCGCTGCGGCGGGTGTCACGTCGCTGGCGGTATCGCGCCATGGGAACTCGCTGACTACGAAACCATTCAGGGCTGGGCGCCTATGATCCGTGAAGTTATTCGCACGGACCGTATGCCGCCTTACTTCCCTGATTTTGACCACGCAGGTACCTTCTACAGCGAGAACGAACTCTCCCCTGAAGAAGCTCGTACAATCGTTCACTGGATTGAAGCTGGCGCGCCACGTGGCGAAGGCGAAGACCCGCTGCTCGACGCGCTTGAGCCGCTTCCGGAATGGCCACTCGGCGAGCCGGATTACATCGTGGAAGTCACGCCGTTTGATATCCCAGCGACCGGTATTCTCGAATACGAATACCCGACCATTCCAAACCAGATGGAAGAAGGCCGCTGGCTGCGTGCAACACACGTTCGCCCGGGCTCCAATCAGGGCGTTCACCACGTAACATCGGGTTACATTCAGAACCGCAACGCAGCTGTCGATGAGATCGAAGGCAATCTGCCAAGCGGCTCAGTCGGTAGCTACACGCCGGGCCAGAACCCGCAGGAGTTCCATGAAGGCGTTGGCACATATCTGTCACCAGGCGGTGCGTTCCGCTTCTCTATGCACTACACGACGTTTGGCCTTGAAGAGACAGACCGCACGCAAGTCGGCCTCTACTTCCATGACGAGCCGCCAGAGCTCATCATGCGCTCAACGGTGATTGGCGATTCAAACTTCGTCATTCCTGCAGGCGAAGAGAACTTCCACATCACGTCTTACACGCTGTTCCCTGCGGACGCCGAGCTCTACACGCTTTATCCGCACGCGCACTATCGCGGCAAACGCGTAGAACTGTCGATTGAGTATCCGGATGGCACGAGCGAGCTGCTTCTGTCTCTGCCGCGGTATGACTTCAACTGGCAGCGTGACTATGATCCGGTCGACCCAATTCAGGTACCAGCGGGTTCTCGTCTCGTAGCTGACTGGTGGTATGACAACTCCGATCGCAACTTCGCGAATCCGGATCCGGCAGCAGATGTCTATCCGGGCGACCAGACACACGAGGAAATGATGTATTTCCGCGTGAACTATCGCTGGCTGGAGGAAACCCGTGAGAACATCACGAACTACACGGAGATGATGCAACAGGACCGCCTGTTCGCGTCTCTGGATGACTCTCGCGATGATATGCTTCAGCCAGCCGAGATCGTCGGTCAGCGCAATGTCTGGCTCGCAAGCGGCTTTGACGGATACGATACAAACAATGACGGCCTCCTCGACCGTGAAGAGTATCAGGCCGCTCTGCCAGATCGTCCGGCACGTCGCCGCGGCCCTGCCGCCCAGGGCGTAAACGAGTTCGGCGATATTGATGAGAACGTCATCAACTCCGAAGAGAATGCCGGCGAAGCCGACATGACTTCTCTGGACACGCCAACAACACGCGCTGGCGTTCAGTAAGTCTCTTCATATATAAATTTCGAAAGCCCCGGCGGAAACGTCGGGGCTTTTTTATTGTCACAAAAATAGATATATTTGTATTTTTCTACCCTTAGGGTCAAATTATGAAACGTCTGACGGCATTCCCCCTGACAGCTCTGTCACTCGCTTTCTGCGCATCGGCTCAGGATATCCCTACCAGTCCACCATCTGGAATGGATCCGCTTGCGGCAATATTTGTCGAAGCCTGCGCAATCTATTCTCTGGGCACCCATGAAGAAGCCGAATTTCTGACAGAGCAGGGTTTTCTCTATTCCGGCACTGTTCGCCTGCGTGAAGCCCCGCGCCCCAGAGATCATTCCGCCGTTTATAGGAGCAATTGGGAGCCCGCCTCTGCTGAACTTGAGGACGCGCAGATTCATTTTGAATCCGATTTCGAAGACCCAAATGAACAGGCAGCGCCTATCGCCTATGCCTGTAGACTGATTGTACATGAATCCGTTGAGGTAGAAGACCGTTTCAAACCGGAATCGTTTTTTCAGCTTGAGGATTTTGAAGATTATATTCCCCCCAGCGAAGACCAAGCGATTGGCATTACCGATGCCTGGGAGCTTCATCGCAACGACCGGTATACAGGCATTCAGTCCGGCTCACCCGAACCGGGTTTATGGGTCACGCTCATCTACTCCTACCCTTTGACTCGGATTACCCAGACATTCGAATAACACGCATACGTCTTGCATCCCACATATCCTGTGTTACACGGCCTATGTGGAAACGAGGCTCGCGTGACGAAAAACATCACACTCGCCATTGATGAAGACCTTCTGGACAAGGTCCGCGTTCTGGCCGCTCTGAAGCGGACCAGCGTCAATGAGCTAGTGCGTGGCTTTCTGACAAAGCTTGTCGAACAGGAACGCGCGCATGATGAAGCGCGTACCGGCCTGCTCAATCTGATGGAAACCTCGCCTGCGCGCCTTGGCAAATGGCGCCCTGAAAGTGAGGCAGCATCATGATTGATGAAGCCGATGTATTCCTCGACACATCTATTCTCGTTTATGCCGCGCTTGGCCGCGAGGATGCACCGGAGCGCTATCAAATTGCGCGCCGCATCGTGCTCGAAGAAAACTACGCGACATCTGCAAGCGTGCTCGCTGAATTCCACGAAACAGTCACCACACGCGGCGACACGCCTATGACGTCAGAGCTTGCTTCTGAATGGGTACGCACGCTGGCGCTCAAACCGTGTCAGGCCGTTGATGACAAGCTGGTCCGTGAGGGCATTGCGCTTGCTGATGAGAATTCAATCTCGACCCGCTCAGGCATCACACTCGCGTCAGCGCGCCGCCTTGGCTGCAAAACGCTCTATTCTGAACATTTTTCAACCGACCAGACCTTTGAAGGGGTTTGCGTCGTCAATCCATTCAACTAATCAGACACCGATCCAAACAGGGGAAACGTAAATGTCCATTCTGATCGACAAAAACACCAAAGTCCTCACACAAGGCATGACTGGTAAAACCGGCTCATTCCACACAAACCAGGCGCTGAACTATTTCGGCACGCAAATGGTTGGCGGCATCCACCCGAAAAAAGGTGGCGAGAAGTGGCAGGCTGAAAACGGCGCAGAGCTTCCAATCTTCGCATCTGTCGAAGACGGCAAGAAAGCAACTGGCGCGACAGCATCTGTGGTTTACGTTCCACCGGCAGGCGCAGCAGCAGCTATCGAAGAAGCGATCGACGCTGGTATCGAGCTGATCGTTTGTATCACTGAGGGCGTTCCTGTCATGGACATGGTCCGCGTGAAGGACAAGCTGGTTAAATCCAAATCTCGCCTCATCGGTCCTAACTGCCCGGGCCTTCTGACACCTGAAGAATGCAAAATCGGCATCATGCCGGGTTCTATCTTCTCTAAAGGTTCTGTCGGCGTTGTGTCCCGCTCAGGTACACTGACATACGAAGCTGTATTCCAGACATCTCAGGTTGGCCTTGGTCAGACAACAGCTGTCGGCATTGGTGGTGACCCGGTCAACGGCACAAACTTCATCGACGTGCTCGACATGTTCCTCTCTGACGACGACACACAGTCCATCATCATGATCGGTGAAATTGGTGGTTCTGCGGAAGAAGAAGCTGCTGAATTCCTCATTCAGGAAGCGAAGAAAGGCCGCAAAAAGCCAATGGTTGGCTTCATCGCTGGTCGTACGGCGCCTCCAGGCCGGACAATGGGCCACGCTGGCGCGATCGTTTCCGGCGGCAAAGGCGGCGCGGAAGACAAAATCGCTGCGATGGAAGAAGCAGGCATTGTTGTGTCTCCATCACCAGCACGTCTCGGCGTTACGCTGCAGGACGTTCTCAAAGGCTAATCGACTGCCTCTACAGACAGATTTTGAAAGGCTCTCTTCGGAGAGCCTTTTTTATGCGCCCTAGAACGCAATTCCTTCAAACCGTAACAATTCAATATCGCGCATCTGGTCGTCGAAGTCCCGATCCTTAGGCGTTGGCAGGCTGAGAACCGCATCACGCACCCCTCGGCCGACGATCTGATCAAGCGCGATCGACCAAAGCCCATGTTCCGTCAGGCCGATTGCCTGACCAAGGTGGCGGTCGCGCGTTGGGTGACGAAGCCTTGTCTGCTTTTCAGGGTTGATCGTCACCCCATCCGCGCGCACACCCCATATCTGCAAAGCTCCCTGATAGCCGGACACATCCAGCGAAAAATCCGGATCATCTATCTGACGATCCTGTTCTTTTTCACTCGTCAGGCCCGGCTGTATTTCAAATCTGTTTGCTGTTGCCAGCGAACTGGCGCGGACATGTCTCATCTTCGTCCGATTATCGAACATGAACCGCCAGACTTTCAGCTTTTCGAAGTGTACATTCTCCAGCTCGTAGTCTTCGCCTAACCAGAAAGGGCCGGCTTCAACCTCGCAGCGTTCAAAATGGATATTACGAAGGCGATGCGGCCCCTTCCTTCGCAACGCACCCTGCGTCGACTTGAAAACAGTCCGATCAAAATGGCGGTCAGCCAGAACCATCCCTTTGCGAAACGGCCCAAGACGCACGTCCGCAAAATAAGACTGTAGATCCTCAGCCACGCATCCCCCGATTGTTGCGTTCCGCAAACACTTCTAAGCATGCAACCGTATTAGCGGGAGACATTAATGCAAGCGAACGATGACGCCGCCACGGGGCAACTCACAAAGTCGCTCGAACTCTTGTCGGAAAAAGTCGGCGACCCCGGCGCACTTGTCTATGCTGAGCTTTTCCGCCGCCACCCCGAACATGAAGACCGCTTTTTCATGGATACGGATGGCAGTGTGCGCGGCGAGATGCTGTCTCAGGCGTTCGAGGTTCTGATGGGAACCGACGAGAACCGCGCCAGCGCAAAAACCATCGCAACGGCCAACCGCTTCGCGCATGACGGCTATGATGTTTCGGAAAGTGAATTCAATCAGTTCTTCTTCATCATCCGCGATGTGACGCGTGCTGCACTGAAAAGTCAGTGGACAACAGAATTTGAAAATCGCTGGACGGATATCCTAAATAAAGTCACCGGCGACACCACAAACCCGTGAGCTTCACTTCCTTTGTGACATTCATGCGCAGACTGCTCCGTCACCGGAGATTTCGTGCCTATATTTCACGTCTGAAGCAAAAGCCATTCACTGCCCGTACTCGCATAGCAGTTATGCTGTTCTGACCCCGGTATAAAAAATGGCCCCGTCGAATCAAATTCGATCAATGTTGCATTGCGGAGTCGGCTTTTTTGATTTAGCGGAAGGCAATTTTTTCAGGCAGGCCTGTTGCAGGAATTGCCGATGAAGCCCGATTACATATCTATGACTTAGGTTGGGTTTCTATCCGGCAGAAAATTCCCTAAATAGGATAGCAAGAAATTTGTGTGTTTTGTTTCTGCAAAACAATCATCAGGACGTATAGCAATGGCAGATGACGGCTCCCCACCAAACGGCAATCGCTCCGACGCAAATTCGGCGATGCTGGAAACCCTGTTTCTTTACGGTGGAAACGCCTCATACATTGAGCAGCTTCAGGCCAAATTCGATCGCGATCCGAATTCTGTTCCTCCTCAATGGCGTAGTTTCTTCGAAAGCCTCGGCGATGCGGGAGAACCCGTCTCAAAAGCCGCAGATGGCCCGAGCTGGACACCAGCAAGCTGGCCGCTGACACAGCGCGACGAAAACACTGACGCAATTGACTATTCCTGGTCCGCGAACGAGCCACAAATTGCGGCGAAGATCACAGAGCGCGCCGGCCCGAGTGCAAATCCGCAGGACGTTGCGCGCTCCATTCAGGAATCAATCAAAGCGATCATGATGATCCGCGCTTATCGTATGCGCGGTCACCTCGGAGCGGATCTGGACCCGCTGCGTCTCAATGATTTCGGCAACCAGCCAGAACTTGATCCGCAATCTTACGGCTTCACGCCGGATATGTGGGATCGCCCGATCTTCATCGATTTCTATCTGGGCATGGAATACGCCTCCATCCGTCAGATGCTCGACGTGCTCAAGCGGACTTACTGCTCAACCGTCGGCATCGAGTTCATGCACATTTCCGATCCGGAAGAAAAATCCTGGCTTCAGGAACGCATTGAAGGTCCGGACAAAGGCGTTGCCTTCACCAAGGAAGGCAAAATCGCCATCCTGAAGAAATTGATCGAAGGCGAAGCGTTCGAACAATTCCTCCATAAGCGCTATCCGGGCACAAAGCGTTTCGGTCTTGATGGAGGTGAAGCTGCCGTTCCTGCACTTGAGCAGATCATCAAACGCGGCGGCGCACTCGGCGTTGAGGAAATCGTTCTCGGTATGCCACACCGTGGCCGTCTGAACGTTCTGGCTGCCGTAATGGGCAAGCAGTACAAAATCATTTTCCACGAATTCCAGGGCGGCTCGTCTCAGGGCGCTGACGAGTTCGGTTCCGGCGACGTGAAGTATCACCTCGGTGCATCTTCCGACCGTAAATTCGACGGACACAATGTTCACCTGTCCCTGACACCGAACCCGTCTCACCTTGAAGCGGTGAACCCGGTCGTTCTGGGCAAATCCCGTGCGAAACAAAGCTTCCTGAAGCGCGAGTCTGCTAAGAACCGCCGCGCGCAGGTTATGCCGCTCCTGCTCCACGGCGATGCGGCGTTTGCTGGTCAGGGTGTGGTTTCAGAATGCTTCGCGCTTTCTGGTCTTGCCGGCTATCGCACAGGCGGCACGATCCACTTCATCGTGAACAACCAGATCGGCTTCACAACGAGCCCGAAATATTCGCGCTCTTCGCCATACCCGTCAGATGTTGCGAAAATGGTGGAAGCACCGATTTTCCACGTGAACGGTGATGACCCTGAAGCGGTAGTCTACGCGGCGAAGGTTGCGACCGAGTATCGCCAGAAGTTCGGCAAGGACGTTGTCATCGACATGTTCTGCTACCGTCGCTACGGCCACAATGAAGGCGACGAACCGATGTTCACTCAGCCTTTGATGTACAAGAAGATCAAAGGCCACCCACCGGTTCAGAAGCTTTATGCTGACCGCCTGATCGGCGAAGGCATCGTTACACGCGAAGAAGTTGATCAGTGGAATGCTGACTTCGACAAATTCCTCGACGACGAATTTGAAGCTGGCAAAACATATTCAGCTGACCGCGCTGACTGGCTTGACGGCAAATGGTCCGGCCTCGGTCTGCCTGAAGGCGACGAGCGCCGCGGCAACACAGCCGTCGAAATGGATACGCTCAAGCGAATTGGCACAGCGATCACAACGATCCCTGAAGGCATTACACCGCACAAAACGCTCGCGCGGGTCATTGATGGCCGCAAGAACGCGATTGAAAGCGGCGAAGGCCTTGATTGGGCAACTGCGGAACACCTCGCATTCGGCTCACTTCTGGATGAAGGTTTCCCGATCCGTCTGTCCGGTCAGGACTCAGGCCGTGGTACATTCTCCCAGCGCCACTCTCGTGTCGTCGACCAGAAAACAGAGAAGCCGTATACGCCGCTGAATAATATTAGCGAGAATCAGGCGAAATACGAAGTCATCGACTCCCTCCTCTCCGAGGAAGCTGTCCTTGGTTATGAGTATGGCTACTCTCTCGCAGATCCAAATACGCTCACCCTATGGGAAGCCCAGTTCGGTGACTTCGCAAACGGCGCACAGGTCCTCTTCGACCAGTTCATCTCTTCCGGTGAACGTAAATGGCTTCGTATGTCCGGCCTCGTCTGCCTTCTGCCACACGGCTATGAAGGTCAGGGCCCAGAACACTCTTCAGCCCGCCTTGAGCGCTTCCTGCAAATGTCGGCCGAAGATAATATGCAGGTCTGCAACCTGACGACACCGGCCCAATATTTCCACGCCCTGCGCCGTCAGATTCACCGCGACTTCCGTAAGCCGCTCATCATTATGACGCCGAAATCGCTTCTGCGTCACAAACTGGCGACCTCTGCCCTCGCAGATCTCGGTCCGGAGTCATCTTTCCACCGCGTTCTGTGGGATGATGCCGAAACACCGGGTCGCGGCGGCGAAGTGAAACTTGTATCCGACGACAAGATCAAACGCGTCGTTCTCTGCTCCGGTAAGGTCTATTACGACCTGTTCGAAGAACGTGAGAAACGCGGCACCGACAATGTCTATCTGATGCGCGTCGAGCAGTTCTATCCGGTCCCTCGCAAATCTCTGATGCAGGAGCTGAAACGCTTCCCGCAAGCCGAGATGGTCTGGTGTCAGGAAGAGCCACGCAATATGGGCGGCTGGACCTTCATCCGTGACGAGATCGAATGGTGTCTCGAGCAGGTTGGTGCGAAGCATACACGTCCGCTTTACGCTGGCCGTCCGGCATCTGCGTCTACCGCAACCGGCCTCATGTCCAAACACGTCGCCGAGCGCGACTCCTTCATCGACGCTGCCCTTGGCGACAGCGGCAATTGTACAACATTTGAAACGGCCTGAGCGCCGAGAACCCCGGAAAGAGAGCAGTACGAATGACTGATATTATTGTCCCGACGCTCGGCGAATCTGTCTCCGAAGCAACTGTCGGAACATGGCTCAAAAAAGCCGGCGATGCCGTCAGCAAGGATGAAGTGATTGTCGAACTGGAAACCGATAAGGTTTCTGTCGAAGTCGCAGCCCCGGAAGACGGTGTTTTGTCTGAAATCGTTGCCGCTGAAGGCGAAACGGTCGGCATTGGCGCGCTTCTCGGTAAAGTTGGCGCAGGCGACGGCGCTGCGGCCGCACCTGCTCCTGCAGAAGAGAAGGCTGAAGCCCCAAAAGAAGAAGCGGCCGCTCCGGCCGCCTCCTCCGGCTCTGGTGACACGGTTGACGTTGAAGTTCCAGCGATGGGTGAAAGCGTCTCTGAGGGCACGCTGTCTTCATGGCTGAAACAGCCTGGCGACTCGATCTCCAAAGACGATATCCTTGTTGAAATCGAAACAGACAAAGTTGCTGTTGAAGTTCCGTCTCCCGTCGATGGCGTCCTCTCTGAGGTCCTCGTCGCTGAAGGCGAAACCGTCAGCATTGGTACTGTGATCGCACGCGTATCTGGCGGCGAAGGCGGTGCGGCAGCTCCTGCAGCAGCGCCTGCGGCATCTGCACCGGCTCCAACCGCATCTGCACCTGCGGCAGCTCCATCGGGCGGCGCGCCGGTCTCTCCATCTGTTCGCCGCATTGCAGCGGAGAACGGCGTTAACCCGGCAGAAATTCCGGGTTCAGGCAAAGGTGGCCGCGCCACAAAAGGCGACGCGCTCGCCTATCTAGAAAAGAAACCTACGGAAGCTCCTGCCATGTCATCTACGTCCGGCATTCAACGCGCAACGGGCCCACGCGAAGAACGCGTAAAAATGACCCGCCTTCGTCAGACGATTGCACGTCGTCTGAAAGAAGCGCAGGACACAGCAGCTATGCTCACCACGTTCAACGACGTGGACATGACCAACATCATGGAAATGCGCAAAGCATACAAAGACAATTTCGAGAAGCGCCACGGCGTGAAACTCGGCTTCATGTCTTTCTTCGTGAAAGCGGTTGTAAATGCTCTGCAAGAAATCCCGGCTGTTAACGCCGAGATCGATGGCACAGACGTCATCTACAAAAACTACTACGACATCGGTGTCGCGGTCGGCACAGAAAAAGGCCTCGTGGTTCCGGTTGTCCGTGACTGTGATGCGCTGTCTCTGGCTGGCATCGAAGCGTCTATCGGCGAGTATGGCCGCAAAGCACGTGATGGCCAGCTGACTATGCAAGACATGCAGGGCGGCTCATTCACCATCTCTAACGGCGGTGTTTACGGCTCTATGATGTCTACACCGATCCTGAACCCGCCTCAGTCAGGCGTTCTCGGCATGCACCGCATCGAGCAGCGTCCTGTCGCGATCAATGGCGAAGTTGTGATCCGTCCGATGATGTATCTGGCCCTGTCTTATGACCACCGCATCGTTGACGGCAAAGAAGCTGTGACCTTCCTCGTTCGCGTGAAGGAAGCTCTGGAAAACCCTGAGCGTATGCTTCTCGGCGTCTAAGCGACTTGAAAAGATAAAATAAAAGCCCCGCTCATACAGCGGGGCTTTTTTTATTCTCCCCACATGCGGGTGAGATTGGCGAGCGTCTTGGATAAGGTCAGAAGTTCCGGCGAATTCTTGTCATGTGACGCAAGAAGCTCCGCTTTGAGATTATCCAGATCGAATAGAATTTCCCGCTGATCACCAGACCGAATAAGGCTCTGGATCCAGCCAACACACACAATACGGCGTCCGCGCGTCACCTCTGCGACCTGATGCAGAGTTGTGGAGGGATAAATCACCAGATCCCCGCGCGCCCCTTTCACCGAATGCGTCATCCCGGCCATGTCGATATTCAGCTCACCGCCTTCATAGCCATCCGGCTCTGAGAGGAAGAGCGTGAATGAGAGATCAGTTCGCACGCGGCTGTCGCCAGCGCCCATAAAGGCGTTATCGATGTGCGTGCCATAGCCTCCGCCCTCACCCGTCTGGCTGACAATAAGCGGCGACCACTTTGCAGGTCGGGCAAAGGCCTGCACGACCGGATGCGTGCGAAGCGCAGTCTGCACTAGCTCGCGAAGCTTGGTGCCTGATCGCGTAGAGAGATCAGCCTGACGATTTCTCTTCACTTCGCGCGCGACAGCACCTGCTGTTTTCGTGCCGTCTGCCCACATTAATTGCGGCAGGAGTTCAGCAACGCTGGCAAGGTCCGCCTCGTCCAGCACATTCCCGATAGTGATAGGCATCAGACCTCCTCATTTATGATAATGAGTTGCATTATTGGATACATTAGGTTTATGTCACGACAAACGCAATTCGCCAGAGATTAGCAAGGACGATTACTGTGAAAACAGACACGAAACGTTGGACACGCCTCGGACTGACGGCTGCACTCGCAGGCACAACACTTCTCGCAGCCTGCGGAAACTCAGGTGAAGCCGGAGAGGCTGGCGAGCAAGGTGAAAACGCTGTCAGCACCACTGATGCCGGTGAAGCGGCAACAACCGCACGCGCACCATCTTACGCCGCTGCAGATGGCGGTGAAGGTGAAGGTGCTGGCGGCGAGGGCGAAGGCGCCGGTGGAGAAGGTGAAGGCGGCGAAGGCGAAGGCGGCGTTGCTGTTCAGCAAGCTGCGACGGACCCTGTCGTATTCCGTTCTGCACTGGCGATCACTGAAGCTCACGTAATCGCTGCGCGCGATGCATACATTGCCGGTGAAACAAACGCAGCCGGCGAAATGTTCGCACACCCGGTTTCAGAAGTTCTCTTTGATGTCGGCCCTTATCTGGAGCAGCGCGGCGTTGAGAACTTTGACGAACTTCTCCTGAATGCGTCTTCAGCTGTCTTTGAAGGCGAAACAAACGAACAGATTTCAGAGCGCACAGACGAGATCATTGCGACGCTCCGCGCTGCAGCTGAAAAAGCACCAGACGACGGGTCATCCGAAGCGCGCATTCAGGCTGGCGTAGCTGCCGACCAGATCGACCGCGCCGCCGTTATGTACACAAACGCGCTGCAGTCAGACTTCTTCGAACCATATCTGGACGGCTACGGCTTCTATGAAGCGGCCAAAGCAGCATTCGCAGAAGAAGAAGCGGCTATTCGCAGCGAACTTCCTGAGGTTGCATCAGCGATCGATACAGCGCTGGCACAGCTGGGCGAAGCTTACGCAACCGTGGAACGTCCCGAATCAATGGACGCAAACCCTGCTGCACTCACTGCGACGTCATCTGCAGTATTGCTCGCACTCGGTAACTAAAGTCTGCTCTCGGCGGGCCATACCAACAGAGGTCATGGCCCGTCGCAGATCGCCGATAGCGCGATCACTGAAAGCTTTCTATGCTGACACGGCATGACGCTTTCGATCCTCCTCATTCTATTCCTGGGTGCGTTTTTCGACGCCACGTTAGTGACCTGCTTCTTCGTCTTCGGAGAGGCTTTCTTCCTGATGGCCGGCGGCTTTGCCTACACCGACAATGACTGGCGGGGCGTGATTGCTGTTCTGGCCGGAGCCTATCTGGCAGATCAGACTGGCTTTCTCATCGGCCGACAAATGAAACCCTGGTTTCTACGGTTCGCAAGTTCGGGCAAACAGCGGCGGACCGCACTTCGCAAAACGCGCAGCCTCCTTCGAAAGCATGGCGTGAAAGCTGTTGCAGGCTCTCGTCTGATGGGCCCTGTCGCCTGGTTCATGCCGCCAATTTGCGGCGGTGCCGGTATGCCATGGCGCCGTTTCGCGATTGGCTCTCTCGCGGGCGTTGGCATTGGTGTGGGCATGTTTCTGGCGCTGGGGTACTTAACCGCCTGGGGCGCGGACCAGACCAGGTTTGATGTGGACGGCTTCATCGAGCGCTACAAATGGGCGCTCCTGATTGGCGGTCAGATTTTTTTCATTCTTACAGCGCTTATCTCGCGCTTTGCCGCCCGCTTCTTATTCTCGAAAGTGTAAACTCAGCGATTTCTTTCGCTCCGTTTCGGGTGAGAAGTGGCTCTGCAACCTGTTTTGCGAATGCTCTGGCCTCTGCGCTAAGCGCGAAGGCGAGCGCCGTTTCGATATCGGCGTGAGCGACCTGCCCGCGCTTTAGAAGTTTTGGCGCTACTCCGCTCTTCCAGAGCGCGTCAGCATGCCAGAATTGATCAAGATGTCGTGGCATGACGATCTGCGGCACCCCCGCCCTCAGAGCCGTATCGAGTGTACCAGCACCGCCATGATGAAGGATCGCCGAGCATCGCGGAAATATGAGATCATGCGGCACCTGGCCGACGATGAAGTGTTGATCGCCTACGGGGCCATCCAGTTTTTTAGCGAGCCCTGCCGAAAGGATCGCCCTGCGGCCTCGTCCCGTGATGGTATCAAGGATAACGCGCAGGTCTGACGCGTAGGCCTCAACATCCATTGAGCCAAGGCCGATAAACACAGGCGGTTCACCAGCCTGCAGAAAGGCCTCAACGCCCGGAGGCAAGACGGCGCTTTCACCGCGCACAAGTGACGGGTATGGCTTCAACACGTCATAGGGCTGCCAATCGGACGGAGCATCAGGGATGAGAAACGGCGAGACAGTGGTTAGCCGCACCATATCAGTGCGCGGCTTGCCGCGTGAGGCGCCCAGATTATGTGGCGCGCGCAAACCCAGCTTACGCCTGTGTCCGCTCAGCGCTTTCTCCATGGCACGCTGCGCGCCCCAGACCATCGCATAACCCGCTTTGTGCAGAAATGAGGGCATGCCCGGCTTCCAAAGCATAGCGCAGGGATAAACTCGCGTAGCGCTGATCGCAGGCTGGTGTGCATTCAGGATGAAGGGAATGTCGTAATACTCAGCAACCATCTGCGCAGGTGCGCAGATCGAATTGGCCAGAATAATGTCCGCGCCTTCAGCGGCTTTGAGAGACGCCTCCACCGTTCTATCAACATAGGGCGCGACCATTTCATCCCAGTCGCGAAAGAAGTTCAGCGGATTCTTTAAGGTGCCCCTTTGTTCGGCCTCTTTATCCCATGCGGCGAGCGTAAAATCTTCTACAGCCTTTGCCTTTATCCCGCGCGCTTCGATTGCCCCGGAATAATCGGACGGTGAGAGAATGCTGACGTCTGCCCCCATCTCCTTCAGATAATGCGCGACAGACACGAAAGGCATGACATCGCCAAAGCTTCCCAATGTCTGGATTGAGACCTTCGTCATGTCAGGGCCTCGGGCGCGACGCTTACCCGGCGAAGCTTATGACCTGATGGCGGCATAAGATCGGCCGCTTGAGCCGTAACCTCGGGTGCAGCACCGCAGAACGCAAAGAGCGCCTGCAGCGCCTCGCGTGCAGCCGCGAGACGAGGCGCATTCGCGGCCGTCAAGGTCAGCTGAACAGCGTTTCTGCCAGTCTGAACGATACGAAAGTCCCTGATAGATCGATCCGTTCCTATAATGGCATTTCGGATAACATCCGGCGTAACCCTGACCTTCCTGCCATCTCCGGACACTAGCTGAAACACGTCATCACATCGCCCATGGACCGCCTTGATAACGCGATGTGGACGCCCGCAATTGCACGGGCGTTTTGCCAGCTCCAGAACATCGTTCATGCGATACCGGACCATGATTTGCGTGGTCCGCGAAAAATCAGTGATCAAGGGTGAGACCAGAGTGTCAGAACCTTCGATAGGCTCGAATTCGAAATGCACGTGGTCTTCGATCAGATGAAGCGAGCCCTTTTCACAGCCGACAGCAAACAGACCTTCGGTCGCCATATAGATTTCGCGCACGATCACGCCGAACCGGCTTTGGACAATCTGCCTGTCCTCATCATCCAGAACTTCGGCGCCCGAGAAAATGCGATCCGGAAATATATTCGTGTCGCTTTCTGAAAGCGCCCGCAGGAACTTGGGCGGTGCCACAATCACGGTCGGGCGAAATTCTTCTAACGGCGCAAACTGCGCCTCTATGCCCTGCGCCAGATCAAAGAATTGAAGTGCCAGATGCCGGCTTTCATTCGCCGCATCATAGAGACGGCTATTGGCAGGCAGAACGACCGCAACGCGGTGGCGACGGGTCAGCACATCTGGCAAGGCTCGCGATAACATCACCCCGAGCCAGCAATAGCGCTCCGCTTCCGACACAACATAAAGACCGCGATTTCCGGAGGTGCCCGTGCTCGCGCCAACCGCGTACCCTTCAGGCGCAGTGCCATTCTCAAAATGCGCCCATGCTTCAGCCGTGGTCATGCCGAGCCGGTTATAGAGCGCGAAATCTGTCATGAGCCGCGCTTTGTCCATTGTCGGCCAGTCACGTAAAGGCAGCCCACGACATCCGGCAAACGCAGGCACTTTGCTCGCAGGACCATTGAGGAACCGCGCGAGCCGCCGCGCCTGTCTTTCCTCCAGCTCATCGCGATACGCTACGGAGTTGAGACGCAAGCTGGCATCCACGAAAGCCGCCAAAGTGCCCAAAGATGCTTTCAGCGACATCAGCCCTCTCCCTCGGGATCATGACAGAGCTTCAGCTCGCCGCCAGCTGCGACAAAAGCCCGAAGCTTTTCACGCGTGGCTTCGGCTGCCGCTTTGTCTCCAAGGATTTGCGTCGCAGGAAAGCCCGGCGCCCGGCGTTCATGTATCGCCTGCCATAGCCACTCACTATCAGCCGCGTAGAGAAGTGGTCGATCTCCTGTAAACATCACACCCGTATGCCCCAACATGTGACCGGGCAAAGGTATACCCAACACGCTTCCATCCCCGAACAGATCAAAAGCTTTGCCGAGGCCCATCGGCGCCTCAACCGTCGGGCGGTCCTGAAAGCGTACAAGCCGATCAGAAAAGTCTTCTGGTAATAGCTCTTTGAAAAATCCATGACGTATGCGTTGAAACCACCCTGCGGCGAGATAATGGTCCAGCGCGTCACCATCCAGCATAATGCGGGCATTCGGATAGTCCCTCAGAGCGCTGATATGGTCTGCGTGCAGATGGGTGACGATGATCGTGTCCACGTCTGGTACGGCATCTGGCAGGACATCTGACGTCAGCTTCGGTTTCAGGGTACTCGCATAAAGGCTGAGGAAAGTGCCTCGGGGGCCGCTTATTATCCGCCTGGAATATCCGGTATCGATCAGGCACTTCCCCGCAGTAGGATGTTTAAACACGCCATAACGGACCGGTAAATGCCGCAGGGTTCGCGAGCCATTTTTCATGATCAGCCATTCGGGCGCCGAGACAATCGCGCTGTTTTTAAACTCCGGCCTGATCATTCTGTCCGCCCCGCGAAGGTTTTATCCAGACCTTCATCAAATGAGACTTTTGGCCTCCAGCCAAGAAGCTGTTCTGCCTTTTGGATATTCAAAGTCTGACGGAAGGCAAAAAGGCCTGCCGAATAAGCCGTTACGACAGGTTCTGGGCGCTTGGGCAGTATAGCGCAAACGCGCTCGGAAGCAGTGGCCAATCCTTTGACCAGCAGCCATGAAACCTGCCGCCAGCGCACATCAATTCCGGCTTTTTTTCCTGCTCGTTCGGCGACCATTTTCACCGGCAAAGCTACCCCGCCTGAAATGTTGAACGCCTGTCCGCTAACAGATGATGGAGCCCCCATCGCGGCCAGAATGCTCTCGACGACATCATCGATATAGGTGAGATCGGTTGCTGCCACGCCGCTTCTCATAAGGGGCAGAGGCCGTGTTTTCGCGACTTTTAGCAATCTTGGCAGGAGCGCCGTATCTCCCGGACCATAGAGCCCGCGCGGGCGAAGCGTAACCGTTTCAAACGCAGATGCTCCACTAACCAGATATTCCGCGCGACGTTTCGTGTCAGCATATGCATTCACCGGAGCCGGAAGCGGGTCGTCCTCCCGCAAGAGGTCCTGATCGGCAAAGCGGAAATAAATACTGGGCGAGGAAATATTGATGAACCGGCGCGCGCCTACCCGTTCGGCAAGGCGTAAGGCACTTGCTGTGCCCGTTATATTCGCTCGCTCGAAATCTGCCGCCCGTCCCCAGGGCGAGGACAACGCCGCGGCATGCACGACAATATCACATGACTCGGGTCGCATATCGTCCGGAAGGTCTGCCAGATCGCATTGGAGCGTCGTCGCGACAAGGCTTTGCAGGTCACTTAGCTTATTCTGATTGCGGCCAAGAGCGACAACTCGCACGCCATCGCCAAGCAATCGCCGCGTCAACGCTCCGCCGAGAAACCCCGTCGCACCTGTGACCAGAACAGTCGTCATGCGATTAGCGTTGCCCCGCCAAGCAAGACGCCCGCTGATGTGCCAATCAGAAGGATTTTATCCCCTGCTCCGATGCGCCCGTCACGGCGCGCCGTGTCCAGCGTCATCGGAATGGAGGCCGCGACGAGATTACCGGTGTCTCGCACGGTCGAGACCACTTTCTCTCTGGCGAAGCCGCATTTGCGGATCATATGTTCCAGTGCCAGAGGGCTCGCCTGATGAGGAATGACGACATCGATATCGCTGCGCGACCAGCCGGACGCTTCAAGCAGTCGATCTATGAACTTTGGAAGCTTGTTTCGGGTGAGTTTAAACAAGGCGTGGCCGTCCATTTTGAAAAAAGCGTTCTCTTCAAACTCGTCCCGCGCCGAGTGAAAGTCATAACGTGTTCCGCCAGCGCCCAGAGTACAGAAATCATAGCCTTCAGACCATGTTTCCAGCATCACCTGATTGACCGAAAGGCCTTCACCGCCCTTACCTACAATGAAGGCCGCAGCGCCATCGCCAAACAGGCCTGCCGTCGCCGGGTCAGTGTCCCATGGCAGAGCCCGCGTTGCGACTTCGCTCGTAACAACAAGCACACGCTTTGCACGTCCTGCACCCACATAGAGAGACGCAACATCGAGGGCGGCTACGCCAGAAAGACAGGTCGCATTGATGTCAAAAGCCGGGATGGCGGTTTTGCGGAGCCCCAGCGCATCCTTAATCAGTGCAGCCGTTGCCGGAATGGGCTGCCGCCCCACAGCAGACGCAAACAGGATGAGATCTATGTCGTCGGCACGAAGTTCGGCGTCATCCAAAGCGGTCTGTGCAGCCCGAAGGGCGAGAGATTCCTGAGTTTCGACGTCAGAAAGTACAGGCCGCGTGCGCACGCCGCATTGCGACTCAAGCCAGCCAGACTTTCGCCCGATACGCCCGTCTATCTCTTCTGATGTAAGGAGCCGCCCGCCAGCGCGCGCCCCCGTACCAAGCAGAACAGGTCCCGACATGATCTTCTCCACTATTTCCAATCAATAGAAAGTGATCGAACACTCACATTATAATATCTCTCGGGATATGACCAGAATTTTCTGAAATACTGCGACCGATGCGCGAAGAATGACAACTGCAAAACTAAAAAGCCCCACGGAATTAACCGTGGGGCTAAGGTAGTACGCTTGGAGAATAGCGTCCGGTGATCTGTTTGGGCTCCGCCCGTGTCAGATCTCACACGTCTCGATACGGCGCTTCATCGCCGCAACGAATTTGGCAGCCGCCTGACCATCAATAATGCGGTGGTCAAAGCTGCAGGACAGGTTCATCAGCTGGCGCGGCTCAAACGCTTCGCCGTTCCAGACAGGTGCCGTGCGCACCTTGTTGACGCCGATGATTGCAACTTCCGGCGGATTAAGCACCGGCGTTGAAGCAATGCCACCCAGCGCGCCAAGAGAGGTGAGCGTCATGGTCGAACCGACAAGCTCGTCACGAGACGCCGTGCCATCGCGCGCCGCTTCAGCGACATGACGGATGGCCGCCGCCGCTTCGTACACGTCTTTCTTCTGCGCATTGCCGATGACCGGAACCATCAGGCCTTTATCGGTTGCCACAGCGATACCGAGACGGATTTCGTCATAAATATGCACTTCCTGACGATCGCCATTGTAAAGCGCGTTTACATAAGGCGCCTCGTGCACAGAGAGGACCAGAGCCCGCATGATGAACGGCAGAATGGAAAGCTTCTCACCGCCATCGGCCTTCGCGTTCATCTCACGACGCATAGCCTCAAGATCGGTGACATCGACTTCTTCAACATAGCTAAAGTGCGGCACACCGGGCTTGGCCTGGTTCATCTTCTTGGAGATCGCGCGGCGCATGGATGACAGGCGATTGACCTGAATTTTGCCATGGCTGCTCGCGGCCACGAATGGCGCAGGCTTAGGTCCTGCCGCAGGCGCTGGGGCCGGCTTTGGCGTTGGCACAGCGGGGCCAGAGCCCGATGAAGCTTCTGCGCGGATCGCAGCGATCAGAAACTGATCGAGGTCATAGTGGGTGATGCGGCCGCCAGCGCCCGTACCGGCAACATTTCCCAGATCAATCTGCAGGGATTTTGCGCGAGCGCGAACCGCTGGCGACGTATGAACCTTAGACGATCCGGAAGAAACAGCCGCTGACGCAGGCGCCGTTTGCGGAACGGACGGCGCTCGAGGCGCGGCCTGTTTCGGCGCTGGCGCCGGTGCAGCTTTTGCAGGCTTTGCCGCTGCAGCAAGTGCATCGCCTTTCATATCGTCGATCTTGGCAAATTCTGCACCGATCGCGATCTGGTCACCGGGCTCACCGGATTTCCATGTCAGCTTGCCCGCATAGGGAGATGGCACTTCGATATTGGCTTTGTCGGTCGTGACGACAGCGATTGCCTGATCTTCCGCAATCGTATCACCAACCTCAACCAGCCATTCAACCAGTTCAGCTTCAGCAACGCCCTCGCCCACATCCGGAAGTTTGAAAATCTTTTCCATATCAGGCCTCCATGACCTGGTTCAGCGCTGCGCCCAGACGTTTCGGCCCCGGGAAGTAGTCCCACTCCTGAGAGTGCGGATACGGAGTATCCCAGCCGGTAACGCGCTCTACTGGCGCTTCCAGCGCCCAGAAGCACAGCTCATTCACGATAGAGACAAGTTCTGCGCCATAACCGCATGTGCGGGTCGCCTCATGGACAACAACGCAGCGACCGGTCTTCTGAACTGATTGCGCAATCGTCTCTGTATCAAGCGGCACAAGCGTACGCAGATCGATCACTTCAGCATCAATGCCCTGATCTTCTGCGGTTTTCTTCGCGACATGCACCATAGTGCCGTAAGCAAGAATGGTAACATCCTTGCCTTCGCGCACGATCTTCGCCTTGCCGAGCGGTACGGTATAATGACCGTCCGGCACTTCAGCGTCGTCATGTTTGGACCATGGCACGATGCTCTTATCGTGTTCGCCATCGAACGGCCCGTTATAAAGGCGCTTCGGCTCGAGGAAGATGACCGGGTCATTATCCTCGATAGAGGCTAGCAGCAGGCCCTTCGCATCATATGGCGTGGACGGAATGACCGTCTTCAGGCCGGAGACATGCGCGAACAATGCTTCAGGGCTTTGAGAGTGCGTCTGGCCGCCGAAAATACCGCCGCCCGTTGGCATGCGGATCACCATCGGCGCCGTGAATTGTCCACCTGAACGGTGACGCAGACGCGCAGCTTCAGACACGATCTGGTCATAGGCCGGGTAGGCGTAGTCTGCGAACTGGATCTCAATGCACGGACGCAGGCCATAAGCCGCCATGCCAATGGCCGCGCCGACAATACCGCCTTCACAGATAGGCGCATCGAAACAGCGGGCTTTGCCAAATTTTTCCTGAAGACCGGCTGTGCAGCGGAATACACCGCCGAAATAGCCAACATCCTCGCCAAAGACGACGACCTTTTCGTCAGCTTCCATCGCGATGTGGTGTGCATCACGAATGGCTTCGATCATAGTTTTCTTAGCCATATCAGCCTTCTCCTGCTTCTTTGAGAGACTGGGCGAGCTGTTCACGCAGATGAGGCGGCATCTCCTCATATACGTCTTCGAACATGTCTCGCGGTCCTGGCTTGTCGCCTTCGAGCAGTGTACCGATGGCTTCAGATTCGCGCTGAGCTGCTGCAACTTCGTCTTCGATCTCGGACGCCATTTGCGCGTAGCGATCTTCGCTCCAGACGCCTCTGGCGATAAGATAGCCTTTCAGGCGCTCAATCGGGTCACCCAGCGGCCAGCCATCAGCTTCGTCTTTGGGGCGGTAGGCAGACGGATCATCCGACGTCGAATGCGCACCTTCACGGTAAGTCACATACTCAATCAGGGTCGGACCAAGGCGTTTACGGGCGCGTTCAATCGCCCATTTCGCGACTGCATGAACCGCCAGATAGTCATTGCCATCCACGCGCAGGGACGGAAGACCGAAGGCGAGACCTTTAGAGGCGAAAGTCGCTGCGTTGCCGCGCGCAATGCCCTGATAGGTCGAGATCGCCCACTGGTTATTTACAATGTTGAGCACGCATGGCGGCTGGTAGGTGGACGCAAAAACGAGCCCTGCATGGAAGTCGCCTTCAGCCGTTGAACCATCGCCGATCCAGCCCACGCCAACACGGTCATTGCCTTCAATCGCGGACGCCATAGCCCAGCCCACAGCCTGCACGAACTGGGTCGCCAGATTACCGGAGATGGAGAAAAAGCCGTGCTCTTTGGAGGAATAAAGATTGCCCAGCTGGCGGCCCTTCATAGGGTCCTGAGAGTTGGAGAATATCTGGTTCATCATGCTCGTCATCGGATAACCGGACGTGATGAGCAGGCCCTGCTGGCGATAAGTCGGGAAGTTCATATCGCCAGGTTCCAGAGCTTTCTGGAACGCACATGCGACAGCTTCCTCGCCGAGCGCCTGCATATAGAATGAAGTTTTACCCTGACGCTGTGCACGCAACAATCGCGCATCCATGGTGCGCAGACGCATCATGTCTTTAAGGCCCTCAAGCGCCTCTTCGTCAGAGAGCGATGCAGCCCATTCGCCAACAGCTTCATTATCGCTGGACATCACGCGAATGATGGTGCGGGCGAGGTCCTGAATATCATCAGGGTGAACATCCACAGGCGGGCGGCGCGCCGCACCAGCCTTCGGGATAATCATTTCATCAAATGTTGGCTTATCACCCGGCCTGAAGCTTGGCTCAGGGACGTGGAGATAAGAACGTCCTGTATCTGTCATTTTTCCTCCGGCATGCCTTGTTTTTTATCAGGGCTGGAAAGGTCAGAAATTGCGCTTCATCCAAAACACGAGGCATGACCGTTCGCCCGAGGCAGGCTTTGTGGAATATTTATACACCAATCAATTTATCAATGGAATACACGTTCTGCTTATTCGGAATAATAAGAGAAGAAATTGCGTATAGCGTTGAGCCGGCAGAAGGTTTTACCAAAATCAAACACGGAAAACCAAGCGGCGGGAACAAAAATCCAGCCTGCCGTGACGGAATGCAATGAGCGAGAAAATGGCGCGCCCGGAGGGAGTTAGTTCGAACTCTCCTGCGCCATCACTCAGTGAGTTTCTGAACTCTGATGCGATCTTTGAAGAGCTGAAAGAATGGGAAGATCAACTTCGCGATATTGATCTCTCCGTCCTCGAATACGACGATCCTAAAAGTGACGATAGCTCTTTCGAGCAATCTGAGCATGGAGGGCCTTCTCCATGTTAGAGCGCAGAAAACACCAAGCCAAAAAAGCTTTTGGAAAAGTCGGCCCAAGGGTCGACAAGAGCAATAAGCACCCATCACCCATCTCACTTCGCTTGACCCACGATGAACGCACGCAGCTCTTACGCGATGCAGGCGATAGAACGCTGTCCAGCTATATTCGTGAGCGCCTGTTTGGCGAAAGCGCATCGACGGCTTTCAGGCGTCCAGCCAAAAAGCAGAACCGTCCTTCGGCTGATCGCGTGGCGCTGGCAAAGCTCCTCGGCGCACTCGGCCAGTCTCGCCTCTCATCCAACATGAACCAGATCGCGAAGGCGGTTCACATGGGCGCGCTGCCCGTGTCTGATGATTTGGAGCGCGAACTTGAGATGGCGTGTGCCGATATCAAAGAGATGCGCAATACCCTCATGAAGGCGCTCGGGCGGCGCTAGCTTCATGATTTTGGTCGGCAATCAGCGCGCGGGCGGGAGTGATCTCGCCCGCCACCTCATGAAAGATGAAAATGATCACGTGCTTGTCCATGACATGCGCGGCTTTGTTGCGCATGATGATCTGCACGAGGCGTTCAAAGAGATTGAACTGACCGCCAAAGGCACGCGCTGCCGTCAGTATCTGTTCTCGCTCTCACTCAATCCACCTCAAGAAGCATTCGTCACCGTGCCGCAATTCGAAGCCGCGATTAAAAAGATCGAAAAACGGCTCGGTCTTGAAGGCCAGCCGCGCGCCATCGTATTCCATGAAAAAGAAGGCAGACGCCATGCGCATGCGGTGTGGAGCCGTATCGATATTGATAAAATGAAGGCCGTTCAGCTTTCGCACTCAAAGCGCAAGCTCAATATGCTCTCAAAAGAGCTGTATCTCGAACATGACTGGAAACTGCCGCCTGGGCAAATCGACAAGTCATTGCGCGATGAGAAGAACTTCACCTTTGCCGATTGGCAACAAGCCAAGCGCACTCATCAAGACCCGCGCCATATCAAGGCGCAGTTCAAGGACGCTTGGGAAAATACCAACACGCGCGAAGAGTTTTACGAACGCCTCAAGAAGAGCGGATATTTGCTCACGCGCGGAAGCCGAAGAAACTATGTTGCTGTAGATCGCTTTGGTGAGATTTATTCTGTGCCGCGCATGCTTGGGATCAAAACGAAAGAAGCGCGTGAGCGCTTGGGTGATCCGTCCAAGTTGATCGATGCCGAATACGCAAGGAAACGTGTCACCGATAAAGCCTTAAAGGCGCTCACTGGCTATACCGAAGACATAGACAAACGCCTCGCTGAGGCGCGCGCACCATTTGAAAAAGCCAAAGCCGATTTGGCTGCGAAACAAAGACAAGAACGCACCGAACAACATGAGCGCTTAGAAGCCCGCTGGGCGCACGAAAACATCGTGCGACAGTCACGGTTCAGAACTGGCATTAAAGGCCTATGGGATTTTGTGCGGGGCGAGAATGCGCGGATCAAAAAGCAGAACCGACAAGAGGCGCACGTCTCAATGAAGCGCGATGAGAAAGAGCGTGAAGGTCTGATCAAAGCGCATCTCGAAGAACGCCGTGCACTAGTTCCTGAAATCCAGAAAGTTCGGGATGATCTCAAGACACTCCATCGCGAGCGGCGAGACTTGATAGCGGAACTGCGCGCCATTCAAAAGCAGCGCGAAGAAAATGGTGACTATGCACGAGAGCGCGAACGCCAAAGAGAACGGTCTCGTGGGAGATCACGGTGAGGTTTGCAGCTCTAGAAAAGGCTCATCTGTCGCGTCTTGGCTTCGCGCTCTTTCCAATCCGCGGATTGAGCAGCGCGATCCAGCCATTCAATGACAGCGGTTTCGACCTTTTCACTGCAAACAGTTCCGCTTGGGATGAAATGTGATTTGTAACCCGTTTCCGTGATCGGGAGCGGTTCACGGTTTTCACTTTCGATTTCGATGTGGTCGCAAGGCCCATTCCACCGATTAGGATAAAATCGAAGTGTTATCTCTCGGCCTTGCCAGTTGAGTTGATAGATTTGAAGTTGTGACATGGCGCTTATCCTTTCCTTTGCCTGTGGCTCGTCATGCCGCTTTCAAAGGCCAGGCGAATAAACGCGGGGCTTCATATCCAACACGGGTGAGCGTTTTAGCGAACTGGCGCGGGCAGCGATATTGACCGCCCGCGTGCGGCTGGTCAGGAAATCAAGGCAGATACGAGCTACTGGCTAAGGAAACGGCGCAGAGCGCACCTCATGCTCAATCATTAAATTCTCAAACGAGCGCTGACACCTCGATAATGCTATCGTCTCTGAGCTTTTGCTTCGGGTCAAAAGATCACGTGAACAGTCAGCGTGAACAACAAGGGCAAGCCTTCTTCACTGACGTTACGCCCGTCATCTTATGACGGTGTTTTCGCGTGTCTCTCCACGTCGTTTTTCCCCTCATGAAGCTCAATTCAGAGCCTCAAGAACATTGGAGGATACATGCACGTTATTTGGAAATTTGAAGAACTCGAACAACTCACGAACTTAGAGCGCTCCGCACTACTCGCGGTGCTCGAAACCTATCTGTTTGAAACTGACTTAGACGATCACGAACGCGCACTGATATGAGCATCAATTGCGAATATCAAAGCGAGTTTGCGCAGAAAAACTACGCCTTCACAGCTTGCTTTAGCGCTGTGATGTCGAGTCAAAATAAGCTGGATGCGCGTAAGCGCGTTCAACCTAATTTTGTGTAGAGGGAGTGCCGAGGGCTGAGCCCTCGGCGAATTTTTCATCGATTCCAGAACACATGGACTTCGCGATATCCCATATCGATAGCCAGGACGTCATTGATCTCTAAGTCTCGTCCCATGCGTTCCCAATCAATATAATATTGCAGATGGTTGGGGACTTCGCTTGTCTCTTCAGTGATCTCCTGCGCGAAGTCGGCGAGGCTGTCATATTGCCCTGCATAGTCATCTTCCAATGCGCGTTTAGCGGTTTCGAAGTCGCCATAGTGGTTCACGACTTCCGCACCCAATCGGCCATGCTCTTCGATAAATTCGGCCTTTTCTACAACGCTTTGAATACCTTCGTATTCAGAAATGCTCAGGCCTTCGAAGCCTTCATAGTCATGGATTGCCCATTCTTCCGCATCCGGCATGGGTGAGGTTTTTAAAACCTCGTTGATCTGATCCCAGATTGCCTTTTCGCCAAGCGTGGTGTCAATCCAAGCACCATGTAGGTAGCCGTTATTATAGGCTGCGAGACAGGCTATATAAATTCTGATATCTCCGTTCTTTGTCATTTGAAGACCTCCGTCAGGTAAGGGTTGCTCATGCAACCTTGGCCTTCGCCGAGAACGGGGTGTGAAAACGGAGATGAAAATCGACGGCGGGCGCAGCAGCCTTACCTGCGAGCCTCGGGAGACCGCCTATTTTAAACGAAGTGCGCCGAGGGGCTGGCCCCTAAGCCTTACGCAAGGGATCGAAGCCGGATGGCCGAGACACCAAAATGCTGGCTCGGTTCACGAGAGCCCGGTCGGCAAAGCCGATGTGACTGACTAACTTTTCCAATCAAGTTTTGATTTTCCGCATTTGCAGGAAATTCTCTTTTCACCTGGCACTGTTATGTCACTTCGAATGTGACGCTTGCATTCTTCGCACACAAAAAGAGAAACCAATTTTTCAATATCTTCCAGCAACACATCGATATCTTCACCGACAATCTTCTCGGGATTGTCGTGTGATATCAAATTCGCAATAAGCGCTGACCCTGCCAAATCTGAAAAAATCTTCGTTTCAAGCATAGCCGGAGATTTCTTTTTCAACGTTGACTTAAGCGCGTTGAGTAACTCGTCGGACATGCGCTTTTCGTTTTGTTCGTTGAAACGAAATGCCACTTTTACTTCTAGGGCTTGGCAAATTTCCTTCAGTGTTCGCTCCAAAAGTTTTCGAAGTTCGTTTGTGACATCCTCCTTACCTTTTTTGGCTTCGATGATATCACGCAGAGAAGAAGGGCTGTTCTCCAAGCGCATTCCATTGGTGCTATCTGGCTGGATCTCGTGAAAAATCCAGCCTTGCTGCGCCATCTCTCTTTTGATGATATCAAACCAGATGTTTTCATGCGTAAGAATGATAATTTGCCAGTCCGAGAACTCATCTCGCAGCAATCGTAAGAGTCTACGTCGATGTGATGTATCAAAGCTTGTAACGATGTCGTCGAGTACAAGAAATTTGGCGTGTTTATTGAAAATACGCGCGTTCGCTAAAAACAGAACTGCGCCAAGACTGTTCAGGTGGCTCTCACTAAGGTATTTACGTGGCGGTTGCGTTGGTTTTGAATGGAATTCGTACTGAAACTCTACCCCTTCGTCGCCGACCATTGTCAAACTGACTTTATCGATACTCTCTTTCGGGTGAAGCGCTTTGTAGAATTTTCCAACGTCTGCGCTGATCGTATCCAGAACCGCTTGAAGCACATTATTTTGAACCTTTATGAACTCCGCGAGCATCGTCGATAGTGTAATGATTTGAGTTTCATACGCTTGTTTGAGATGATTGCATTTCTCAAAATCGGTTACTTGGCTGTTCACCGTGTTGAGTTTCGTTATTGCCGAAGCCACTTTCTTCTCTAACTCAGTAAGCTGGAGCTTCTGAGCACTTTCAATTGCGATTTTTGCCGACTTTTCAGCCTCATCGCTAAGGGCTTTAAGTTCTGAGTTGAAATTGTCTGGTATCTCAAACGCTCTTTTTTCTTCAAATGACGATTTCAAGTTTGTCAGAAAACTACGGAACTTCTCGCGGGACAAACTTACCAGTTGGATTAGAGATGAGAACTCTTGCAAATCACCATAAGTTTCGGTGATGGACTTTGTTCTCATCCCACAACTAGTGACCGCTTCGATGAGACGGTCTTTCAACGAACCAGCTTCATCGAGCTTGCGCTGCAAGGCCTCCAACGACGCAAGGCGTTTACCCACCTCATTTTGGAGATCGGATAAGTCGTAGTCCGTTAGACAAAAAGGACACTGAGGATCAGTGAATACCTTGTCGTTTAACACCGCTTGTCCACGCCTTAAAAAGTCACTGATTTTCAACTTGTTGACGTTCTCACTCTCCTGAGCGAGGGGACTATATTTTTCGCAAAAGGCTTTCGCAGATTGCGAAAGAGCCACGAGTTCATTCACAAAATCCTTACACGATTTCTCAAGCTGCACGAGCTTTTCAGCCATTCGGATTTTGTCTTCACTGCTCGCCTGCGCGCGCAACTCCTCCAGTGCAGCCAGGTACGACGTCTCATCTGAAATTTGGGTTTTAAGTTTGAAGCTTTCAACAATTTGATTTGCGATAGGAAAGAATGACTTTCTGTCCGGAACTACCTGCTCAACCTCAGAAATCATGCTAGATTGTAGTTGTTGAATTCGCTGTTTTGCTGATGTGTACTCTGCCTCTTTTTCGAGTTGGTTTTTCGTTTGGAGCAAAGTATTGCGAAATTTCGTGATCTCGCTGTAACCAATTATATCAGCAATCGCTTCGCGCTTTTTCCCTTTTGCTTGGTCAATGAAGTTTACAACATCAGCATGTCTTAGAATGATGTTGTCGTTTTTTAAATCAGCCACAAGTTCATTGACTTGGTCTGATGAAAACGACGCTGATTTCTTTAGGGCCGCAGACAGCGATTTGCTCCCATCTCTGTCATCGCCATCAAAGGTAATTTGAACTTTACTTGGTTGATCATCAGCGAGCACGTGCCTAAGAGAGTCTTCCTTACAATCTTCCCGCCATAAGTGATTGACGCGGTCGTGAATAAACCATTCAAGCGCGTCCGTAATGGTGCTTTTTCCAGACGCGTTTTCCCCGTAAATCGCTACGCTCTTAGATTGCTTAGAAAAATCAAGCGGCAGATCAAATCTAGCTCCCCGAAACCGAGACAGGTTGAGCTTGCGAAGCTTAGCCATTTCAACCCTCCTCATCCTGAGTAGTGGTTTCGTCGAGCCGTGACGTTCTGACTTCTTCGAGCTTTCTGAGTAACTTTGTCTTACTTAGCTCATCAGTTTCTTGGAGTTCACAAATTGCTGAGAGGGTGTCTCTGTCTAAGCCTTCTGCGCCTGCTTGCTTTTCCAAGAAATCTGCAACAACCTCCAAAGCTGTTTTAATTTTTTCCTTGGTCACGCCTCACCCCCTTGTTTAATATGATGAAATGAAAATTTTATTCACTCAAATCTACAACTTGAACGAGCAGGAAATCAAGTTTGTTAGGGGTGTTGCAGGGATTTACTTCATTTACCTCACTAATGGAGAAATCAGTTACCCGTTTGCAAATTCAAAACTCATCTATGTCGGCATGAGTGAGTCTAAACAGAACAGTCTATTCAAGCGCTTAGGCGGTCATTTGACGGGGCAATCTGGCAACCGCGGGATCAGCAATTACGCTAAAACTCAATCTGTCAAATTCACCTATTACACCGCAGAAGTACTGAGCCATTACGGCAGCAATAATTTGTTCGACATCGAAAACTTTTTTTTGAGTGATTTTCTCAAAAACTATGGATGTTATCCAATTTGCAACGGCCAAGCGGGACATAAGCCATCAGAAACGTCGAAGCCTATAAGCGCATCTGTGGATTGGTCTTTCTTCGAATGAAGGATAAGCATCAGCTCAGCGCTTAAGCTTGTCGAAAAGATCAATCAGCTCTGCGACCTTTTCGCGCTGCTCCGTCGTGTTGCCAGTTGCAATAGCATCCTCCACACAGTGTGCAGCAT
>CENJ01046532.1_pt1 | contig 30724 bp, 24 predicted proteins | sample 356161 | NCBI WGS metagenome assembly CENJ01 (sample SAMEA2619531, study PRJEB7988) | marine metagenome | biome: marine biome (ENVO:00000447); feature: surface water layer (ENVO:00002042); material: "saline water (ENVO:00002010), including plankton (ENVO:xxxxxxxx)" | depth 5 m | reverse complement strand
CTTCTATGCGTTTCTGGTTAAACATTACACAAGCTCAACTTTGCAACAAAAACATGTTAAAACTTATAACATAATTTTGAGCTAATAAATAAAAAACGCCTGCCTGATCGATTATATTTTAGTTCTTTTTCTAAGTGTATCTTTCCTGTTTTCCGGCAAATCGGTCTGGCCAAAACAAAAATGAATAATAATGGTCGCACGTATCAATACACTTGCCTTTCAAGGCATGAATGCCGTCAAGGTAGATGTGCAAGTGCATCTCTCCCCCGGCAAAATGGTTTTCAACACGGTTGGATTGCCTGATAAGGCGATTGGCGAAAGCCGTGAGCGGGTGAGAAGCGCGCTTTCGGCAATCGGATTAGGCCTGCCGCCGGAGCGTATTACTGTCAATCTTGCCCCGGCTGATTTACCAAAAGAGGGTAGTCACTATGATTTACCCATTGCGTTGGGGCTTATGGTGGCGATGGGTGCGTTACCCCCGGAAGCGGTTGAGGGGTTTGTCGCCATAGGCGAACTGTCCTTGGATGGGAGAATTGGCGGGGTGCCGGGTGCCCTTCCTGCCGCTATGGCCGCTATGTCTTGGGGGTTGGGCCTTACTTGCCCTGCTGATTGTGGCCCCGAGGCTGCTTGGTCGGGGCTGGATTCGCCTGACAATTACGGCATTATTGCAGCAGACCATATTCTTCAACTGATTAATCATCTGCGCGAGACACAAATTCTGCCGCCGCCTGAGCCTCGCATTGAAATGGCACAGGTGGACATGCCCGATATGTCGGATGTGCGTGGTCAACCTCAGGCAAGACTGGCGCTCGAAGTTGCGGCGGCAGGAGGTCACAATCTTTTATTTACCGGCCCTCCCGGTGCGGGGAAGTCAATGCTGGCGGCAAGATTGCCCGGTATTTTGCCGCCCCTTCAATCAAAACAACGCTTGGAGGTGACGACGATTAAGAGCTTGTCCTCCGGCGGGAGCGGCGTGAACATGGCCAGCCACAGGCCATTTCGGGCACCGCATCATTCAGCGAGCATGGCAGCTCTCATTGGGGGTGGGCGTCAGGCCAAGCCGGGTGAGATTTCCCTCTCTCATAATGGTGTCTTGTTTCTTGATGAACTACCTGAATTCTCTCGCCAGACCCTCGATGCCTTACGCCAGCCCATTGAAACCGGTGAGGTAGAGATTGCTCGTGCTGAGGCGCATATAACCTACCCTGCAAATTTTCAACTTGTTGCAGCCATGAATCCCTGTCGCTGTGGCCACGCCAATGACCCGGAGCTTGCCTGTCATCGCATTCCGCAATGTATTAATGAATATTTGGGCCGACTGTCGGGGCCTTTGTTGGACAGGTTTGATATCCGAGTTGAAGTGCCGCCTGTATCTTTGCGAGATATGCTGTCACCGGATAGTGGGGAGAAGAGTGCCGACATTGCCAAACGTGTCGCACATGCTCAAAAGGTTCAGCTTGATCGCAATAAAGGTTGTTTGAATGCCAATCTGGACGGCGAACTTTTACGGGACCTTGCAAGGCCGGATGAAGAGGGTCAGGTTCTCATTGATAAAATCACCAATGAGGCAATGAGTTCCAAGCTCACGGCGCGGGGTTATAACCGCATTATTAGAGTTGCGCGAACGATAGCCGATTTGGAAGGTTGTGAGAACCTCGCCGCAAGGCACATTGCATCCGCTATGGTATGGCGCGGCATGGCATCAGATGTAAAAGGGTGATGCTTATTTAAAAATCGTAAGCTGCAATCGCTGCCATATTGAGCAATTCGGAGGATGTACACCCGATGCGAACAATTTGGACAGATTTAGACATTCCGATGAGCATTGGCCCAATCACTGTTGCGCCTCCAAGCTCACCCAACATTTTTGTTGAAATGGAAGCAGAGTGAATTGCAGGCATGACAAGTACATTGGCATTATCTTTGAGGCGGGAGAACGGGTACATGCTGCGCACGTCTTTATTGAGCGCCACATCAGCGGCCATTTCTCCATCAAATTCGAAATCAACGCAACGATGCTCCAAAATCTTGATGGCGTCGCGCACATATCTTGATCTGTCGCCTTCGGGATGACCGAAGGTGGAATAGGCAAGCAAGGCGACCCTTGGTTCATAGCCGAGGGCGCGCGCCGTTTGAGCCGTTTGTTCTGTAATATCCGCCAGTTCTTCGCCATTAGGCATGTCATGAACATTGGTATCTGCAACCAGCACAGTTCTCCCGCGAGCCAAAATCATTGAAACCCCGATAACCCGTTTGCCGGGCATTGGGTCAATAACTTTGGTGACTTGTTCAAGCACGATTGAATAATTGCGGGTTACGCCCGTAATCATCGCATCAGCGTCGCCCAGCGCCAGCATACAGGCGCCGAAAATATTCCGGTCATTACTGACCATGCGCATTACATCTCTTTCGAGAAAGCCATCGCGTTGTAGCCGTTCATAGAGATAGGCAGCATAGTCATCAACCCGCTCAGATTTACTGGTGTTGGCGATTTCCAAATCATCTCTGTCGCCAAGACCGATGGACTGCATATTTTCCAGCACAATTTCATCCCGCCCAATAAGAATTGGTTCGCCCAGACCTGCATCCTTATAGGCAATCGCCGCACGAATAACCTGTTCTTGCTCACCCTCGGCAAATATCATGCGTTTGGGCTTTTGGCGGACTTTGTTGAAAATAACTTGTAGAGAGCCGGCTGCCGGGTCGAGGCGCGCCGACAGGCGGTCTCGATAAGCATCCATGTCCACAATCGGTTTTCTGGCAACGCCGGTTTCCATCGCGGCTTTAGCAACCGCAGGAGGGATATCTCTAATCAGGCGCGGATCAAATGGGACGGGGATAATGTAATTCGGCCCAAAGCGCAGGCGTTCGTCATTATAAGCTGCAGCAACTTCATCGGGCACATCTTCTCGCGCCAATGCGGCTAGGGCCTCAGCACAGGCTATTTTCATTTCCTCGTTAATTGTTGTGGCCTGCACATCTAACGCGCCCCGGAAGATGTATGGAAAACCAAGCACATTGTTGACTTGGTTTGGATAATCCGAGCGCCCGGTGGCTACAATCGCATCAGGGCGAATTTCATGCGCTTCTTCAGGTGTAATTTCTGGATCCGGGTTTGCCATGGCAAAAATAATAGGGTCTTTCCCCATTGATTTCAGCATTTCACCTGTCAGCGCACCTTTTACGGAAAGCCCAATGAAAATATCTGCGCCATCCAAAGCTTCAGCGAGTGTTCTGGCATCCGTTTTGACGGCATGGGCTGATTTCCATTGGTTCATGCCCTCTTTACGTCCGGTAAAGATGACACCTTTCGTGTCGCATAAAACCGCATTATCCGAAGGCAAACCCATTGCTTTTAGCAGCTCCAGGCAGGCAATACCTGCCGCGCCGGCGCCATTCATCACCACTTTTGTTTCTTTGATATCTCTTCCAGTAAGATGCAGGGCATTGATAAGACCGGCAACACAAATAATAGCTGTGCCGTGCTGATCATCATGGAAGACAGGAATATCCATCTCCTCGCGCAGTTTTTGTTCAATGATGAAGCAATCCGGCGCTTTGATGTCTTCTAGGTTGATGCCGCCAAAGCTCGGGCCCATATAACGCACGGCATTGATAAATTGATCCGGGTCTTCGGTGTCAATCTCAAGGTCGATACTGTCAACATCGGCAAAACGCTTAAAAAGAACCGCCTTGCCTTCCATGACGGGCTTGGAGGCCAATGCGCCCAGATTGCCGAGACCTAAAATGGCCGTGCCGTTTGATATAACGGCGACCATATTGCCGCGACTGGTTAAATCATAGGAGGCGTCGGGATTATCTGAAATCGCGCGGACGGGAACCGCCACGCCCGGCGAATAGGCCAGAGACAAATCTCTCTGTGTCGCCATGGGCTTGGTTGGGTTGATTTCAAGCTTGCCCGGCTTGCCGCGACTATGAAACCTCAGCGCCTCACGGTCGGATATATTTTTTTCAGTTGAGTCATCCATTTAACACCTGCCTTGTTGATATTTACGGTGATGTTCGGATTATCACAAGCCCTGAGTTTATTTCGTTTTTATGTGCCGCTTATTTTAACAGATATTTTCCAACAGTAATTTTCCATATCGTATTTTCCATTGCTTGGCGGCTCTGCTAAGATAGCATTATGCTGAACGCCGAAAATAACACGTCATCAACAACACCAAGAATGCCGACAACAGATCAAAACATCACGCCAATGATGCGACAATTTCTCGACATCAAGTCAGACCATCAAGATTTCCTCTTGTTTTATCGGATGGGTGATTTCTATGAGTTATTTTTTGATGACGCCATTATTGCGGCGGCGGCACTGGACATCACCCTCACCCATCGCGGCAAGCATCTTGATGAAAACATTCCGATGTGCGGCGTGCCATTTCATGCCGCCGAGAGCTATTTGCACCGCCTCATTCGACAGGGTCACAAGGTAGCGATTTGTGAACAGACCGAAGACCCTGCCGAGGCAAAAAAACGTGGGTCAAAATCTGTAGTCAGGCGCGAGGTTGTTCGCCTGGTAACTGCCGGCACGCTGACAGAGGAGGGGCTCCTAGAGGCGGGGGTAAATAATTACCTCGCCGCTTTCGGTCAAACCCGGCAAGAGGAAAGCCCTGCCTTGGCCTGGGTAGATATGTCGACAGGCGACGTACAGATTTTTGCCGGAACGTTCGAAGCGATTCAAGGGCGGTTGGCGGGTTTAATGCCACGTGAATTGCTTTTGCCGGACAGCTTGCCGCCAGAGAAACAGGGTCTTCTGGCCGAAAGTTGCGGTGATGTAGCTGTGACGGAACTCACCACCTCGCAGTCTAATTCCGAGTCCGGTCACGCAGCTTTGGTAGCGGCGTATCAAGTCACGACACTGGAGGGTTTTGGTGATTGGTCGCGGTCAATGTATGCCGCGGGCGGTTCTCTGATTAATTATCTCACCCTCACCCAACTCGGGAAATTGCCGAATTTAAAACCACCACGTTTAATGTTGGCCGATGATAGAATGCGCATAGATGCCGCGACTTGTCAGAATCTGGAAATTCTCCAAAATAAAACTGGCGAGAAAAAAGGTTCTCTTTTTGCGGCAATTGATAAAACCGTTACAGGCCCTGGCGCGCGCATGCTTTCCCAAAGGCTTGCCGCCCCCTTGGCCCAAAAAGACGCGATTGAAGGGCGGCTTGATGCCATCAGTTTTTATGCAGGTCAGGGTGCCGAAACCTCAAAAACACGTGAGGCAAAGCGCTTAATTCTAAAACAGACGCCCGATATGGCGCGCGCACTTGGGCGCCTGTCGCTTGAAAGGTGCGGCCCGCGCGATCTGGCAGCGGTGAGAGATGGGCTGATGCAGGGCTTTGAATTGGCGGCAACTGCTCTGCCTGATATTATGCCCTGCCCGCCACTGATTGAGACGGCGCTGGCGGCGATTGCCCCCTCGCAAAAACCCCTAAAAGATTTGTGTAACCATCTCGAAAAGGTGCTTGCCGATGAGCTTCCCATTCTGACGCGTGACGGTGGTTTTATTGCTACGGGCTATCATCCCGGGCTGGATGAGGCGCGTCGTTTGAGGGATGAGAGCCGTCGTGTGGTTGCGGGGCTACAAAACAGCTACCGAGAAGTTACCGGCATTAAGGCGCTTAAGGTCAAACATAATGCTGTGCTGGGTTACCATATCGATGTTCCGGCGGCGCATGGCGACAGGCTAATGACAGCCCCTTTTGTTGAAACATTTTTTCATCGCCAGACGCTTGCCAACTCGGTTCGGTTTTCCACCGCGGAGTTGGCAGAGCTGGCGGGTCAAATTTCTCGTGCCGGTGAAAAAGCGACAGGGCTGGAACAGGAAATTTTTAATGCCCTCTGTGGTGAGGTGCTGGCAGAAGCTGACGCGATTAGCCGTGCGGCCGAGGCGCTGGCTGAGTTGGATGTGGCACTAGCGCTTGCTGAACTTGCCTGCGATATGAACTGGGTGCGTCCTGAGATTCATGATGATCACCGCTTTTTTGTTGAGGGCGGCCGTCATCCGGTAGTCGAGGCCTCATTGTCCGGACAGGGAGACAGCCCGTTTATTGCCAATGATTGCCATATTCATGCAGATGATAAACAGGGTGATACGGGCAGATTATTATTGCTCACGGGGCCAAATATGGCAGGTAAATCAACCTATTTGCGCCAAAATGCATTAATTGCAGTGCTGGCGCAAAGTGGGTGTTATGTGCCCGCAGCAAAAGCAGAAATCGGCATTGTTGACAGGCTGTTTAGTCGCGTTGGGGCGGCTGATGATTTGGCGCGGGGGCAATCAACTTTCATGGTTGAGATGGTGGAAACGGCAGCGATATTAAATCAGGCAGGCCCTGCGAGCTTGGTCATTCTTGATGAGATTGGGCGCGGCACATCCACATTTGATGGCCTCTCAATTGCGTGGGCAACTGTTGAACATATGCATGAAATTAATAAATGCCGTACCATGTTTGCCACGCATTATCACGAACTGACAGGCCTGTCTGAGAGGCTTGGCAAGGTCACGAATATCACCATGCGGGTCGCCGAATATCAGGGTGATGTTGTTTTTCTCCACGAGGTCGTTGCCGGCGCCGCTGATCGTTCTTATGGCATTCATGTTGCCAAGCTTGCCGGACTGCCTGCATCTGTGATTGATCGGGCAAGAATACTGCTTGAAAAATTGGAGCAAAGCCGTGAGCAGGCTGTGCCTGACGGCTTGCTGGAGGGGTTGCCCTTATTTGCACCGACAGTTTCTGCGGAACAGGCACGGGACAGCAAGATAGATAGCCCAGCTGACAAGTTAAGCCGTGAAGTGGCTGAGATTGATCCGGACCGATTATCTCCAAAAGAGGCTTTGGATTTTATTTACCACCTACGCCATATTTTGGATGAAGTATGAAGGTATAATTTTTCGGTTCGCGGCTTATGTATATAAGTGGTTATGTATATAAAGAGGCAGTTGGATTTTAAGTGAACGGGCTCATGGGACAGAAACAGTCAAAAAAATTAAAAAAGCCTGATACGGCTGAAAAAATTCGCAAAGCGTTTGATAAAATTGCGCGCAATCATGCGACTACGCCTGATGATGCCCTCACTCAGTCAAGAACTGAGGCGCTTGAGATGCTCAAAAAGACGCTGTCAAAAGGCCATAAGCGGGCGCATGAAAACTTGCTCAACCGAGATTATAGGGGCGGCAAATGTGCAGAAGTCATCAGTGCCCTAATGGATAATATTATTGTTGAGCTGGCACGGTTTGCCAATCAGCTTTTGAAGGGTAAGGATGGGCAACCAATTTCATGTGCAATTGTTGCAGTTGGTGGGTATGGGCGACAGCGCCTTGCCCCCGGCTCAGACATTGATTTGCTTTTTATCACCCCTCAAAATGCTGACAGAGCCTGTCTGGAGGTTGTAGAATTTATTTTATATATGCTCTGGGATATGGGGCTTAAGATTGGTCACGCAACGCGCGATGTAGACAATTGCATCTCTCAAGCTAAAGAAGATATGACCATTCGCACAGCGATGCTCGAAGCAAGATTTTTGACCGGCGATGAGGAATTGTTCACAAAATTTCGAAGCAAGTTCGCCGGAAAAATTCTTAGCGGCTCGGCGCGCAGTTTTGTCAAGGCCAAGCTGGATGAGCGTGATCATAGGCACAAAAGAAGCGGTGAAAGCCGATATCTGGTCGAGCCAAATGTTAAAGAAGGCAAAGGCGGATTGCGGGATCTAAACACGTTGTTCTGGATTGCTAAATATTGCTATGCCGTTGACACGGTTGATGAGTTGGTCAGTTGCGGGTTTCTTTCCAGGGAAGAGTTGAACCTTTTTAAGCGCTGTGACAATTTTTTATGGGCGGTCAGGTGCCATTTACATTTTCTGACCGGACGCGCTGAGGAACGTCTGGGCTTTGACAATCAATCTGCTATGGCAGAGGCCATGGGTTTCAAGTCCACAAGTGGCCTCAATAAGGTTGAGCGCTTCATGCGCCAGTACTTTTTAATTGCTAAAGATGTCGGTGACTTAACAAGGATTTTTTGTGCGCGTCTTGAGGCAGAGCAAACCAAGCCGGGCCGCATGGCGCGTTTGCCGGCGCTGTTCCAGCGACAAAAACAGGTGCATGGCTTCACCATATCCGGCCAACGTCTGACAATGGTGCGCTCGGATGTATTTCGTCGCAATCCGGTCAATCTCATCCGTATGTTTAAAATCGCCAATGATTATAAATTGCTGATAGACCCCAATACTTTGCGGGAGGTGACGCGGTCGCGCCATCTTATTGATAAGGATTTACGCGAGAACCCTGAAGCCAATAAGTTGTTTTTGGAAATCCTCACCTCGCGCAACCACCCTGAGCGCATTTTGCGCCGTATGAATGAAGCAGGTGTTCTGGGTAAGCTATTGCCGGATTTCGGGCGGATTGTCGCCATGATGCAGTTCAACATGTATCACCATTATACGGCTGATGAGCATTTGCTCAGGGCTATTGGTATTTTGTCTGAATTGGAGCGCGGCGAATTGGAGGATGACCACCCGCTGGCGCACCGCTTGATGTCACAGAATATCAATCGCAAGGTGATTTATCTTGCTGTTCTGCTGCACGACATTGCCAAGGGGCGGCCTGAAGACCACTCGCTTGCCGGCGCCCGCATAGCTCGTCGCCTCGGACCACGTCTTGGGTTGACTAAAAATGAAACCGAACTTGTGGCTTGGCTTGTGGAATACCATCTGGTTATGAGTGACACGGCGCAAAGGCGTGATCTGACCGACCCGCAAACCATTGAAGATTTTGTTTCAAATGTTCAGACACTGGAAAGATTGCGGCATTTGTTGGTGCTGACTGTGGTCGATATTCGTGCTGTCGGACCGGGTGTTTGGAATGGTTGGAAGGGCCAGCTTTTGCGGGAGCTTTATTTCGAAGCTGAGGCTATGTTGGTTGGCTCTGCCAGCCACGCCAACAGGCCGCTACGGGTTGCGAATGCTCAGAAGGAATTTCTGGATGTTTTGCAAATGACTATGCCCGATTGGTCGGAAGCCAAATGCAACAAATATATTGCCCGTCACCATGATGCTTATTGGCTGAGTTACGATATTGATACAAAAATTAAGCACGCGGCTTTGCTCTCCAAGGTTGAAGGCTCGGGCTTTCAGGTTGAAGTCACTGAAGATAAAAAACAGGATGTTCTTGAGTTGAACTTTACATGTCCCGACCACCCCGGCTTATTCTCGCGTTTATCCGGCGCCTGTGCTGTGGCCGGACTGACAATTGTCGATGCCAAGCTTGCCATTACCAAAGATGGCATGGCGCTTGACGTTTTGCGACTGCAAGAACCTGAACGGGAAAGCTTCCCCGATAAGGCGCGCGTGAAGAGGCTTATTGCAACTATTCAAAGTGTTTTGCATGGAGAAATTCTTCCGCCTGACCGTTTGGCAGACGTGCCTTTCTCGCGGCGGGTCAATGCCTTTAAATTGGCTAATAACGTGACGATTGATAATGATTTGTCGAGCCACTCGACCGTCATTGAGGTTAGCGGTCTCGATTGTCCGGGGTTGCTTTATGCCCTGGCAAAAACATTATTCAATTTGAATGTAACGATTGTATCGGCGCGCGCTGTCACTTTTGGTGAAAGGGCGGTGGATGTATTTTATGTGCAAGACCTGACGGGAGAAAAAATAACGCGTAAATCCAAATTGACAGCCATAATGGATGGCTTGCAGATGGTGCTTGCCAATCAATCTGAACCGCCACGCGCCAAGCAATCAAAGCAAGCCAAGCCCACTAAGCCATCTAAACAAGGGCGAAAAGCAGCTTGATGAGGCGGTTCTCCATAGTCAGAGCTGCGGCGACGACAGGGGCTGCAACCTTGATGAGCCGTATTCTAGGGTTTCTTCGCGATGTGCTGATTGCCGCGTCCTTGGGGGCGGGCCCTTTGGCGGATATTTTTGTGGTTGCCTTTAGATTGCCTAATCTTTTTCGTCGGCTCTTTGCAGAAGGGGCATTTAATGCGGCTTTTGTGCCTATTTTTGCGAAGCGTATGGAAGCGGAAGGTGTTGAGGCGGCACGCAAGCTATCGGCAGAGGTTTTGGCGGTATTACTTGCTGGGCTAATCATTTTCACGCTCCTCGCCGAATGGTATATGCCTTATCTTGTCCACGCGCTGGCAAGCGGCTTTCGGGCTACACCGGAAAAATTTGATTTGGCAGTAACCTATTCGCGCATCACGTTTCCTTATCTGGTTTTCATGTCGCTGTTGTCGCTTTATGCGGCGATGTTGAATGCCTCAGGCCGATTTGCCGTTGCGGCATTCGCGCCGGTTTTACTTAATGTTGTGCTTATTGGTGCTTTGTTGATGGCGGCAATGACAGGCCGGGACAGTCTTGCATCTCTTATATGGGGCGTTGCAATTGCCGGCGGGTTACAATTTTTGATGGTTTGGTTTGCCGTTAAGCAGGCCGGTCTGGGCATTGGATTGCAACGCCCGCGCCTTACAGAGGATGTGAAGAGGGTTTTGACACTGGGCATTCCTGGTGTGCTCGCCGCTGGCGTGGGTCAAATTAATTTGTTGGTTGGGACAAATATTGCCTCCGCGCAAGATGGGGCAGCGTCATGGCTATACTATGCAGACAGGCTTTATCAGCTTCCACTTGGTGTCATTGGCATTGCGCTTTCTGTCGCTTTATTGCCCGACCTTTCGCGCCGGCTAAGAGCAGGCGACGAGGCCGGTGCACGAAACAGTCAGAACCGCAGTTTACAAATAGCCTTATTGTTTTCCATCCCCTGTGCTGTCGGCCTCTATCTTCTGGCTGATCCGGTCATGGCGGTTTTATTCCAACGCGGTGCATTTACCGCGGCAGATACGTCTGCTTCCGGTGTCGCACTTATGGGATTTGCTTTTGGTCTTCCGGCCTTTGTTGGTATTAAAGTGATGCAGCCAAGTTTCTTTGCGCGCGAAGATACTTTTTATCCTTTTGTTTACGGTGCGCTGGGTGTGGTCGCGAATATTGCTATCAGCCTGACATTTTTCCCCATGTTTGGGCACTTAGCTATTGCCGTTGCGACGAGCGTGGCCGGATGGCTGACATTGGTTACAATGAGTATGCATTTGTTTATCAGCGGCTGGCGTCCTGATAAAGCACTCGTGACAGGCACACTGGCAATCCTGTTTTCCGCAGCTCTCATGGCTCTGGCGCTAAGTTATTCCCCTTTCGCGCCGCCTGAGAATGCACCTCATCAAGCCTTGTCACTTGCGTTATGGCTCGCGGGTCATATTTTTGCTGCGATGATGCTTTTTCTGCTATCCGGTCTTGTGACGGGGGCTTTTGGCAGAGATATACTGAGCAATTTTAAACCTTCTGCACGCGCGGCGTGGCTTGCCAAATCCGACGCATTGCGTGATAAGGCTGATGAGAATGAGAAGGATGATTAAATGACGGATTTCCATCCACGGGTGTTTTCTGGTGTCCAGCCGACAGGCAATCTCCACCTTGGCAATTACCTTGGCGCGATAAAAAACTTTGTTGCCCTGCAGGACAGCCATGAGTGTATTTATTGTGTGGTTGATTTACATGCCATTACCGTCTGGCAAGACCCACAGGAGCTAAAACAGAATATTTATGAAGTGACCGCGGCATTTCTTGCCGCCGGTGTTGATGCCACAAAACATGTTGTTTTCAACCAGAGTCGCGTTTCTGCTCACGCTGAATTGGGCTGGATTTTAAATTGTGTTTCTCGCATTGGCTGGCTGAACCGGATGACCCAGTTTAAAGAAAAAGCAGGCAAGAACCGTGAAAATGCATCTGTTGGTCTTTATGTTTATCCCAATTTGATGGCGGCGGATATTCTGGCCTATCGCGCAACGCATGTGCCTGTTGGGGATGATCAAAAACAGCACCTTGAACTGGCGCGAGATATTGCCCAGAAATTCAACCATGATTATCTTGGTGAAGATGCTGCGCCTTTTTTCCCGCTGCCTGAGCCTGTTATTACCGGCGCGGCTACGCGTGTGATGTCATTGCGCGACGGGTCACGCAAAATGTCCAAATCCGAACCCTCTGAAATGTCGCGCATCACGCTTACAGATGATGCTGACGAAATTGCCAAAAAAATCAGGAAAGCAAAAACAGACCCAGATCCACTTCCCACTGATAAGAGTGGGCTTGAAGGGCGTCCTGAAGCATCAAATCTTGTGGGTATTTTTGCCGCCCTATCCGGTCAAGAAGTTGAGACAGTCCTTGCTGAATATGGCGGCAGGCAATTTTCGGATTTTAAACCTGCTCTGGCAGATTTGGCAGTTGAGATGATTGCCCCGATAGGTGCTGAAATGTCCCGTTTGCTTGATGCCCCCGAGCATCTTGAGACCGTTCTCGCTGACGGGGCGGCACGCGCTGAAGCTATTGCTGGCCCTGTATTGGCGCAGGTGAAAGAAATGGTTGGTTTTTCAGCTTAAGACAGCTTTAATATTCACGGTCAAGAATAAGAATAAAACAGCGCTTGCCGCATCATTTGAGATAAGGCAGTTTATCACTATGTATAAAGACGCACACTTGCCTCGAAAATTTCTGGTTGTCGTAGACGGCACGCCCGAGTCTCGCGCTGCCTTGCGTTGGGCTGAGCGGCGGGCGCATGGTAATGGGGGTCAGTTGGCTCTTCTGGTGGTGTTGGAGCCCGGCGGTTTTGAGCATTGGCTTGGCGTAGAAACGCTGATGAAAGAGGAAGCTAAGGAAAATGCCGAGCAGATACTTTCAGAACTCTCTGCCGAGGTTGAAAAGATTGCCGGACGCTCACCGGAGACCCATATAATGGAGGGTGAAAGAATTGAGCAGGTGATGGCCTTAATCAATAGTGATAAGACCATCTCTACTCTTGTGCTGGCTGCCGGCACAGACCCTGCTGGCCCGGGACCGCTTGTTGGCGCTCTTGCAACCGGCAAAGCAGGTTTTCATATCCCCGTTACGGTTGTGCCGGGCGAGCTGAGTGATGATGAAATAGACGCGCTGACTTAAATAATATAAGTGCATGAGTGAGATAAGGCGCTACCAGAATCTGGAGAGAAAATGTTTATACAAACCGATGAAACCCCAAACCCAGCAACACTTAAGTTTCTCCCCGGGAGAGATGTCATGGGTGCCGCACCACCGGCTGATTTCCCAAATGCCGAGAGCGCGAAAGCCTCTCCTCTTGCGGAAAAACTTTTCAAGATTCCTCAGGTCAGTAGTGTTTTTCTCGGCTCTGATTTCATTACAATCACTAAATCTGAAGATGATTGGCAGCAACTTAAGCCCCTTCTGCTTACTGCGTTGATGGATTTCTTTTTGACGGGTTTGCCCGTCATTAATCAGGCGACTACGCAAGAAGGTGCCGGTGACAATGAGGGTGATGAAGATGACTCTGAGATTGTGTCCACCATTAAACAATTGCTGGATACGCGTGTTCGCCCTGCTGTTGCTCAGGATGGTGGGGATATTGTTTTTCACGGCTATGAAGAGGGCGTAGTTTCTCTGACCATGCGGGGGGCATGTGCAGGTTGTCCCAGCTCAACAGCCACTCTAAAGCACGGCATTGAAAATTTACTAAAGCATTTTATTCCTGAAATTACCGAAGTGAGAGCCACGGAAGGAGTTGCTGAGGGAGAAAATCATGCTTGATGATAAGGCCTTGGATTTATTGTTCCGTGAGGCGCGTTCGCAGAATGCTTATGCTGATGTCCCTATAAGCGATGACACGCTCAAGGCACTCTATGATATATGGAAATATGGCCCTACGAGCGCTAACTGCTCTCCGGCGCGGGTAGTTTTTGTGCGCAGTGAAGAGGGTAAAGCCAAGTTATTGCCGCATCTTATGGGGGGCAATCAAGAGAAAACAAAGTCAGCTGCTGTGTGCGCGATTATCGGGCATGATGTGAAATTCTATGACCGCATCCCTGAGCTCTTTCCGCATCAGCCTGAGGCGCGGGAGTGGTTCAGCAATGATGATAATTTTGCTGCAGAGTCAGCCTTTAGAAATGGGTCATTACAGGGCGCATATTTAATGATTGCCGCACGAGCCATGGGGCTTGATGTCGGGCCAATGTCCGGCTTTGATCCAAAAGGGGTTGAGGAAACTTTTTTCCCGAACAGCACGATAAAGGTAAATTTTCTGTGTAATTTGGGTCAAGGTGATCCGTCGGCTGTTTTTGAGCGTTCGCCCCGCCTCGCCTTCGAGGATGCTTGCACTCTTGCCTAATCCGCAACACCGCCCCTTAGTTTTGGTTTGCGATACGTCGCAACAAGCATGCTCGGTTGCGCTTGCGCTCCCAGATGGCAGCATTATAGAGCGCCTTGAAGAAACAGGTCGCGGGCATACAGAAAAACTTCCTTTAATGATTGCTGATATTCTGACCTCTTCAAGTGTTGGCTTAAAGGATGTTGAAAGGTTAGGCGTCACCATAGGGCCCGGAACATTTGCAGGTGTAAGGGTGGGTTTGGCGGCAATGCGTGCCATTCGTATTAGCCACCAACTGCCGATATATGCCATCACAACCACGCATGCCATTGTTTTACCTGTCCAACAAATTGCGGGTGGCAATGAAGAGCGTCAGTCTATTGTAGTGATTGATGCACGACGTGGCGAGCTCTATTGCCAGATTTTTGATGCGCAAGGTGTTCCCATCAGTGATGCCATGGCACACACAGCCAAAGGGCTGGTTGAGATTATAGAAAAACAAGGCATAACCCGACCAAACATCATTGGCTCAGGGGCTGAAATTCTGGCGGCGCAGATGCAAACAGATGATTTGACATGTCTGGAAATGCCTTTCTGGCCCCAAGCCGGACTGATTGCTGAATGGGTTGCCCGTCAGGAAGCCATAATGGAAAACACGCCTCCGCCTGAGCCTTTATATTTACGCCCACCGGACGCAGCCCTTCCAAGCGCATCCAGTTACCTGACGCGCTTGGAAAGATGAAATGAGGGATGAAAAAGGTTTGATGAATATGAAGTCTCATAGTTCTGTTCAACCTTCACCGAACGACATGTCGGATGAAGAGGTAATTACCTGCCCGGCACAACCTGATCCGGTCTTCCTGTCAAATTTGCATGGGGATGGATTCGCGAGTGCCTATGAACAATATTGGGATGACAAGGCTATGGCTGAAATGCTCGCTATGACCGGTGTTTTTGTTCACCAGTTCTCAGGGGGTTTCATTATGACTCAAATAAGTTTTGAGACCGCTGAGATTCTTACCTTTGCCGTGTTGCCCGGTCAGCGCGGTAAAGGCTATGGTGCTGCATTATTGAAAGCCGCGATGCTTCATGCTTTTAATAAAGGGGCGACACGGATGTTGCTGGAGGTTGCCCCGGATCGTGAAGCCGCTTTGCAGTTATATCGTCGTGCCGGATTTGAACCTGCAGGTGTTCGGAAAAATTATTATGCGGGTCCTAAAGGTAAAAGAGATGCTTTTTTAATGGAAACCGGGCTTGGAACAGAGCTTAATTTTAGGTAAACATGATTATGGTTGATGACAGCAAAATTGAAGTATTATGTGAGCGTGCCGGCATGCGCATGACGGGTCAACGTCGTGTTATTGCAAGAATCTTATCCGAGTCAGACGACCATCCTGATGTTGAGGTACTTCATCGCCGTGCCGTTCTGGAAGATGCGGGAATCTCAATTGCCACAGTTTACCGCACTGTCAAACTATTCGAAGAGGCAGGAATTCTGACCCGCCACGATTTTGGGGATGGGCGCTCAAGATATGAGACAATATCTGAGGATCATCATGATCACCTCATTGATTTGCAGTCCGGGAAAGTTATTGAATTTTCAAATGATGCCATTGAAGAGCTACAGCGGCAAGTAGCCGAGAAGCTGGGATACAGACTTGTGGATCACAGGTTAGAGCTTTACGGCGTTCCGCTTGAACATGGAAAACCTGCAGGTGCTTCTGACGATAATCAGGACAGTTAATTATGCTTCCTGACATTATTCGTATTGCTCTTCGCTTGATATTGGTTGTTGTTCTTTTGTTTATTATGACGCCATTTCAAATTTTTGTAATTAGTTTGCGTTTGCCGGGCAGTGACAAGCTACCGCTTCTGTTTCACAAAGCGATCCTCAAGATTATTGGTGTCAGGGTGAGGGTGTCGGGGCCCTTACCGGCGCCGGGCACACTGATTGTTAGCAATCATGTTTCATGGCTGGATATATGCATTATCGGTTCTGTTTTGCCGGTTAATTTTGTTGCTAAAGCGGATATATCCGGATGGCCTATTTTGGGATTTCTGGCGAAATTACAAAAAACACTTTTTATTAAAAGAGATCGACGAAGTGACACGGCTAATCAGAGAAACGCCATGCAAGACAGACTGCTTGACGGCAGTCGTTTGCTGCTATTTCCTGAAGGAACAACAGGAGACGGCACAATTGTCTTTCCTTTTAAGTCCTCTCTTTTTGCCGCCGCTGAAGTGCCGGAAAACGACAATCCGATACCTATTCAACCGCTATCCCTCGCTTTTGCAGAATTAAGCGGCATTCCGATGAGTCGACGCATCAGGATTAAATATGCTTGGATTGGTGACATAGGCTTGCTTTCCAATATGCTTTACATTCTCCGAAGTTATTCTTTCACAATCAATTTAATCTTCCATGAGCCTACCAATCTTGTTGAAGCCGGGGGCCGCAAGAAGCTTGCCGTCTCCGCACACCGCCAAGTTCAAAATGGCGTGGCGAACACCACTGTAGGCTCAATTGCTATTGAGGCAACAGATGCCGACGTGGCGTCCGAACTAAAGGTCGCTGCCAAGCCTCTTGCCTAGAACGCTTAAACTGTCTAAACGAAACCCATGGAAAAGCATAAATCCGTCTTCATAAAGACATATGGATGCCAAATGAATGTTTATGACAGCGAACGCATGGGCGAGGCGCTGAATATGGCTGGCTATCATCCGGTGGATGCGCCTGATAAGGCTGATATGGTTATTCTCAATACCTGTCATATCCGTGAAAAAGCCGCCGAGAAGGTTTATTCCGAACTTGGCCGGCTTAAAAAACTAAAAGACATTAATGAAGATATGATTATCGGTGTTGCCGGATGTGTTGCTCAGGCTGAGGGCGAGGAAATGTTGTCTCGTGCGCCGACGGTGGATATGGTGTTTGGCCCTCAGACTTTTCAGGCACTTCCCGACATGCTGGAGGAACTGGCTGATAACAGGGCAGAGGCGCTTGAACAAAACGGCCATATCAAGAAAGCAAAAGGTGTTGTAAGAACAAGTTTTCCTGCAGAAGAAAAATTTGCCACCCTGTTCGAAACCCCACGCCAGCCATTGGTGCGTAGCCCTGCCGCTTTTGTCACTGTCCAAGAAGGTTGTGATAAATTCTGCACTTTTTGTGTTGTGCCTTATACAAGAGGGGCTGAAGTCTCCCGTGCGGCATTAGAAATCGAAGCCGAAGTTATATCTCTCGCGCAAAAAGGGGTGAGTGAAATTACTCTTTTAGGACAAAATGTTAATGCGTGGCATGACGTTGATGCGTGGTATGACGTTGATGCAGATGATATTGGACTGGGGCAGCTTTTAAGGCGATTGGCTCAGGTTGATGGCATAGAGCGGCTTCGCTATACCACCTCGCATCCGCGGGATATGGATGATGCACTGATAGAAGCTCACGCTGATTTGCCTGAGCTCATGCCTTACTTGCATCTGCCCGTGCAAGCTGGGTCGGATAAAATTCTCAAATCCATGAACAGAAAACACACGGCTGAAGATTATATCAAGCTGGTTGACCGCATCCGTGCGGCGCGGCCTGATATTGCTTTGTCCTCGGATTTCATTGTTGGCTTTCCGGGCGAGACAGAAGAGGATTTCACGGCGACGCTTGATCTTGTGAAGCAAGTTACTTATGCGCAGGCGTATTCTTTCAAATATAGCCCACGCCCCGGAACACCGGCTTCTGAGGAAGCACAGATTGATGAGGATGTTAAATCAGAGCGTCTGGCGCGCCTGCAGGATGTCTTGAACGCCCAACAAGTCAGCTTTAATGCGTCGCAGGCTGGTGAAACGCTAGAGGTCTTGTTTGAAAAGCAAGGCAAGAAGCTTGGGCAGATGGTTGGACGCAGCCCCTATTTACAAACTGTTCATGTGGATGCAGATGAGACAGTCATCGGCAAAATTTTACCAGTCAAAATTGAAAAAGCCCACGCGAACAGCCTGTCGGGCAATATTTTTGGGGTATAATTCCTGTTTGGTGTTGCCCTTCCCTCAGTCACGCCTATATGAAGCTTTTGTGAATAAGGGGATTGTCCCTTGCGTGGTTGACGCAATCACGCCATATTTTTATTAATGATATTTCAATTTAACAGCCATATTCGAGGAGCCCGCGATTGAGCAATTTGAAAGCCGGAGCTGCCGCGGATCGCTCCAAAAACAACAGTCAGCTCATACTGGATTTTGATGATAATCTTTTGCTGAGTGAACTTTTTGGAGCACATGATACCAATCTGGTTCGAATTGAAGAGACGCTCGGCATATCTATTGTTAGTCGTGGTAATAAGGTTTTTCTCTCTGGCGACCAGACAGCATGTCAACGTGCCGGCGAAGTTCTTGAGCAGCTTTACAGCCGTCTCAAAGTTGGTGACCGTATCAGTAAAGGTGATGTTGATGGCGCGTTGCGCATGACTGTTGCGCCTTTGAAGGTCAAGAAAAACAAGTCATTCGTCAAAAACGGAAAAGGATCGGGTGGTCAAGATTTGAATAGTGGTGTCAGAACTCAAAAACGGGCGGTTGCGCCAAGGTCACCCACACAGGCAAGCTATATAGAAGCCTTGATGCGAGACGAATTGATTGTCGGCAGCGGACCTGCGGGTACCGGCAAAACTTACCTTGCCGTCGCCGTTGCAGCGTCCATGCTCGTTGAAGGCAAGGTGGATAGAATTATTCTTTCAAGACCTGCGGTTGAAGCTGGGGAAAATCTGGGTTTTCTGCCCGGCGATATGCGGGACAAAGTTGATCCTTATTTACGCCCTCTTTATGACGCGCTTTATGACATGCTCCCGGGGCCACAGGTTATGCGCAGTATGGAGTCCGGGGAAATTGAAATTGCGCCGCTCGCGTTTATGCGCGGGAGAACGTTAGCCAATTCTTTTGTCATTTTGGATGAGGCGCAAAATGCCACGCCGATGCAGATGAAAATGTTCCTCACCAGAATGGGTGAAAACAGCCGCATGGTAATCACGGGTGACCCCAGTCAGGTGGATTTGCCATTTGGGGCAAAATCCGGCCTGAGGGATGCAATGGAAATTCTCCCCAAAGTGAAGGGGGTCAGCGTCATAAACTTTACTGAGAAAGATGTTGTGCGGCATGATATGGTCACCCGCATCGTCAAGGCTTATAATAAACGCGACAGAAAGCTCACTGATTTTAAAGACAATCCTAAATCAGAAGCCAACAAAGACTCTGAGACTTAATGGGGAGTTTTGAGAGAAGCCCAAAGCAATGCCGCTTCATATAATAAGACTGTAATGGTATATAATTGTTAAGAAATGCCTGATCAATCGTCTGCAAATAAACCAAGTGAAGATGAGAGAACTCTTTTAGTCGAGATTGTGGCTGAGCAATCTGACTGGGAAAAGGGAGCTTGGGACGGTGTCCAAGCTGACATCCGACATGCCGCAATCGCAGCATTTCATGCTGGCATTGGCGCGCGAAATGATATGTCTGCTCCAGAAGCTGATATTGAGATCAGCATTCGCTTGACGGATGATAAGGAAATGAGAAATCTTAATGCTCAATGGCGCAGTATTGACCGCCCGACAAATGTTCTCTCCTTTCCGAATTGGGATGCTGTTTCTGAGCCTTTCAATGGTGAAGTTGTTATTTTGCTGGGTGATGTCGTGCTGGCGCGACAAACCATTGAGGCAGAAGCTGATGAAGCTAATCTCTCGCCCGTTAACCATGTTAAACATCTTGTTGTTCACGGCGTTCTTCATTTGCTGGGCTTTGACCATGAAACAGAAGAGGAAGCCGACATTATGGAGTCTTTGGAGGTTAAAGTGCTTTCCAATATTGGGGTAGCATCTCCTTATAAGGACAGGAAAAAGGAAAATGTTATATGAGTAGTTCTGATTTTCAGGCGCAAAGTCTGTGGGCTAAACTCAAATCCATTCTCAGTCCGCCAGACACAAATTTACGAGAAAGCCTTGAGGATGTTCTTGAAGACGAGGTCGGCAATGATGAAAGCCTGACCGGTGAAGAGCTTCATATGCTCAGAAACCTTCTGGGCTTTAAAGACGTTCGCGTTGAAGATGTGATGGTTCCGCGTGCGGATATCACTGCCGTTGATGAAAAGACCTCATTGGAGGATTTGGGCGGCTTGTTTACGCAGTCCGGCCATTCGCGACTGCCGGTTTACAAGCAGTCATTGGATCATCCGATCGGCATGGTGCACATTAAAGATCTTGTGGTTATGTTGGCGGGGAAAGCCCCAAAAGTGCCTTTAAAGGCGCTTATTCGTGACATTCTATTTGCCCCGCCTTCTATGCCGGCACTGGATTTGTTACTTCGGATGCAGGCGTCGCGTTCACACATGGCCTTGGTGGTGGATGAATATGGCGGCACTGACGGGCTGGTGACAATTGAAGATTTAATTGAAGAAATTGTCGGTGAGATTGAAGATGAATATGACGATCAGGACGGCCCTCAAATAGTGACCCGAAGTGGCGACATTTTGGAGGCTCAGGCGCGTCTTCCTATAGAGCAACTCGAGGAGAAACTTGGCATTACTCTGGTTGATGAAGATGAGGATATTGATACGCTGGGCGGTCTTGTATTTACGCTGGCCGGGCGGGTTCCGCAGCGTGGTGAAATGATTATACATAAAAACGGGATTGAATTTGAAGTCAGAGATGCCGACCCGCGTCGCATCAAAACCCTGCGTATTAGACAAAAAAAGGTTCAACTTAAATCTGAAGATGATGCTCAGCCTTCTCAGAAACTGGATTGATAATCAGTCAACACGACTGGCTCTTTTATCGCCGATAAAGGGCGGGCTTTTTGATTTTTTTCTCGGCGCGCTTGTGCCATTGGCTATGCCCCCTCTCGGTGCGTGGCCAATTTTGTTTTTCATCTTCCCGGCCTTATTGATGAGATTGCAACGCATCCGGCGATGGCAGAACGTAGCACTGACGGCTTGGTTGTTTGGTTTTGGACAGTTCTTTATCGGTCTTTATTGGATTGGGTTTGCATTTTTGGTAGAGCCGGATCTTTTTTTATGGGCTCTCCCCCTCGCGATTACGCTTCTACCCGCCGGTCTTGCCGTGTTTCCTATGCTGGCGGCCTTGCTTTGGTTTCGTTTATTCGCTGGCAAGCCAAGGCTTGCCATTCAGGCGCTTGGGCTTGTTCTGTGTTTGGTGTTGGCATCCTGGTTACGATCCAACATATTGACCGGCCTGCCTTGGAATCTCTATGGCATGTCGGCGCTTAGCTGGTTGCCCCTCGCGCAATCAGCACGTTATTGGGGTGTGCATGGCTTGTCTTTACTCATGCTTTGTTTTGCAATGCTTCCCCTTTTTATCCGGCACGAAAGAAAACTGGCAGCGCTGGTGTCTTTGGGTTTTTTGGTTGTCATTTGGGATGGTTATAACCGGCTCCAAACTCATGAGCCGGAAAAAACCGACGCCTTGATGGTCAGAATTGTGCAGCCAGCCATTCCTCAAAAAGAAAAATGGATACCAGAAAACAGGTTGGGGATTATTCGCACGCATCTTGAACTCACCGGTCAACCTTCCGAAGTGCAGATAGATTTGGTGGTCTGGCCCGAGACAGCTTTGCCAGCTTTGCTGTACAGGGATGTATGGCTACGAGAGCAAATCACCGATATTTTGCCCGACGGGGCATATTTGGTGACGGGTGGTCTGCGGCGTGAGTCTCTTGTTAAAGCAACAGACATTAGACCCGGCGAAGAGAGAGCTTTGCCGGCTGAGGAGGTTACGCCTGAAGCTGAAAGACCATGGCAAAGCTTTAACAGTGTTTTTGTGATTTCCCCTAAGGGTGATGTTGAAGACTTTTATGATAAGCATCACCTTGTGCCTTTTGGGGAGTATCTTCCCCAACAACAGCTACTGGAATTTTTTGGGCTCCAGCAACTTACCAGATTGCGTGGTGGCTTTACTGCAGGTGAGGGGACAAGAACACTTTCGCTTGGCAGGTTGGGCAAGTCCTTTTCACCTCTAATCTGTTATGAAGTGATTTTCCCCGGGCGTGTTGTTGGGGTTTTGCGACCGGATTTTTTAATCACAGTGACAAATGACGGCTGGTTTGGAAAATCTGCAGGCCCATGGCAACACCTTGAAATGGCCCGCATGCGTTCAATTGAAGAAGGGTTGCCAATTGTAAGGTCAGCAAATACAGGTGTTTCCGCCGTTTTTGATGCACTGGGCCGTCAGCACGCCTTGATGCCGCTAATGCAAAGAGGGGTTTTGGATGTTCCTCTGCCTCCGGCCACTGATGAAACGCCCTATGCGCGCTACGGGGATATGATTTTCTTTCTTATGTATCTTGGTGTTGCAGGGCTGGTGTATAGAGGGCGCCGCACCGGAGTTTAAAAAAATTAAATATCTATAGTATTTAATATTAAATACTGATACCTAATATGAAATCATCATAAGCGGAGTTTTCCCGGTGGCTTCAAAAGATCCATCCAATATCGATAAGCATATTGGTTATAAGCTCAAGCTACGACGCGTTGATGCTGGTATGAGCCAAGAGGCGCTTGGTGAAAGGGTTGGCCTTTCTTTTCAGCAAATTCAGAAATATGAAAAAGGCGCTAATCGCATTTCTGCATCTCGCCTTTTTGAACTCACACGTATACTTGAAGTTGATATCTCTTATTTCTTTGAAGGGTTTGAAACCTCCGGCCCCTATCTTAGAATGGAAGACAGCGCCCCAATCCCAAAATTTCTTGATTTTGTCAGCAGCAATGAAGGTATGAGTTTAAATCGTGCTTTTACGCGCATTAAAAGCCGCCGTACACGTCGCGCGCTCATTGATATGGCAAAATCTCTCGCGGGTTAATCTCTTTCGGCGCAAATTCTGTCTCAATACATATAAAACATATAAGGAAAGCTTTATATGGCTTGTCTAATAAGCCGTGCCCTGCTAAAGAATTGGCAATTAGTGGAGATATTATGGCAAGACAAGATTATATTTTTACAAGTGAATCCGTTTCTGAGGGTCATCCGGACAAAGTGTGTGACCTGATTTCTGATAGCGTTCTGGATGCGTTTGTCGCCAAAGAGCCCGAGGCTCGTGTTGCTGTTGAAACATTAACAACAACAAACAAAATTGTTTTGGCCGGCGAAGTGCGCCCGACAGGTCTTATCAGTGCCGAAGAAATGGCCAATATCGCCCGTGAGCGTGTGCGTGATATCGGCTATGAGCAAGACGGTTTTCATTGGCAGCATGCCGATGTGGATGTTTACGTTCATGCTCAGTCTGCACATATCTCGCAAGGCGTAGATGGTGATGGTGGCAATAAGGATGAAGGTGCGGGCGATCAGGGAATTATGTTCGGCTATGCTTGTCGTGAAACTGACACTTTAATGCCTGCGCCAATCGCATTCTCTCATCAAATTTTATCTGACATGGCTCAGGCAAGAAAATCCGGCGCCGTTCATGGTTTTGGGCCAGACTCAAAAAGCCAAGTTTCTCTCAAATATGAAAATGGCAAGCCAGTCGCAGCGACGTCAGTTGTTGTGTCGACCCAGCATGATGAAGGGCTGTCTCAGAGTGATGTGCGCGAGTTAGTTCGCCCATTCGTCGAGGCTGTTTTACCATCCGGTTGGATGTGCCCTGAAGATGAATTCTACGTTAATCCGACAGGCACTTTTGTTATTGGTGGGCCTGACGGGGATGCCGGTCTTACCGGTCGTAAAATAATCGTCGATACCTATGGTGGCGCAGCCCCGCATGGCGGTGGAGCGTTTTCCGGTAAAGACCCCACTAAGGTTGACCGCTCAGCTGCCTATGCGGCTCGTTATCTTGCTAAAAATGTTGTTGCCGCAGACCTTGCTGACAAATGTACTATTCAGCTTTCTTATGCGATTGGTGTTTCCACGCCAATTTCTGTTTATGTTGACCTACATGAAACCGGAAAAGTGGATGCTTCTAAATTGGAAGGCGCCCTCGGCGAAGTTATGGATCTCAGCCCAAGAGGGATTAGAACTCACCTTGGCTTGAATAAGCCGATATTTGCGCGCACTGCGGCCTATGGTCATTTTGGACGCCAACCTGAGGCCGATGGCGGGTTTTCATGGGAAAAAACCGATCTGGTCGAGGCTATCAAGTCAGCGCTTTAAATCCTGCACTTATATCCCCGTGAGTAAAAAGCCAAAAACCAGCCAAGAAACCAGTGAAAGTGACCTTGTCAGGCGCGTTTTTTACGGGCGTCGGCAAGGGCATAAGTTGCATCCAAAGCAAGCACGTCTGGTTGAGGATTTTCTTCCTGAGATTAGAATAACTGACCTTGCTGCAGACCCAATGCTGGCTTTTGCGCCCAGCAATTTTGTGCCAGAGCAGCTTGTTATGGAAATTGGCTTTGGTGGCGGCGAGCATTTGGCGGCTCAAGCAGAGACCAAGCCGCAAATTGGTTTTATTGGGTGCGAGCCATTTCTCAATGGTGTTGCCAAGCTTCTGAACCGCATCCAACAACAGGATCTACAAAATATTCGTATCCATGATGAGGATGCTCGCGTCCTTATTGAATTAATGCCTGATAGCTGTCTTGCGGCAATATATTTGCTTTATCCTGATCCTTGGCCGAAAAAAAAGCATCATAAAAGGCGTTTCGTGAATTCAGAAAATCTGTATCACATTCATAGACTATTGCAGCCGGGCGGGATGTTTTATTTTGCCAGTGATATTCCTGATTATGTTTCATGGGCTTTGATACACCTGCGCAACCATGGCGGCTTTGACTGGCAAGCACAGGAGGCCGCAGACTGGCAACACCCTTTTGAAGGTTGGGTTCGCACACGTTATGAAGAAAAGGCCTTAGCTGCAGGGCGGACGCCGACTTATTTAAGGTTTCAGCAGCGAGCAAATATCCGTCCCGGGTTCCTTTAGACTTTCAAAATCAGACGTTTAAATAAGAGATTAAAAATTCTTGCTTTTTCAGCCTCACTTTGTATATTCCTTCCAAACAGACTGCTTTATTCGAAGTGGACGGCGGAAACGCCCCCGCTTTTTTTATTGGTTTTTTTCGGCAGCAGTATTGGATGATGACAGATACAGCACCAGCACATAATGAAGCGCACCAAGATAGCCCTCTTGCTTTGCAAGACGCATTGGAAACTGCCGCGCATTTGATGGCGCCGGGACCTGCCGCGCCGCTTTTGTCTCTGGTCGCACCCGTTGTTCAAGATGCCGGTTTGGAATTATTGCGTATCCGTATGACCGGTCAGGATGGCGAACAAGTTCTTCAGATTATGGCTGACAGAGATGAGGGCATGATTACAGTTGAGGATTGCGAACGCATTAGTCGGGCAGTATCGGCAGTTTTGGATGTTGAGGACCCCCTAAAAGGGCAATACATTTTGGAAGTTTCGTCCCCCGGCATGGCGCGCCCACTTTGCCGCCCGAAAGATTTTATTCGGTGGGCAGGGTTTGAGGCCAAACTGGAATTGTCCCGCGCCTTTGACGGCCGCAAGCGCTTTCGCGGGGTGCTGACCGGATTTGAGGATGGTGAGGTTTTGATGAATGTGCCGTTGGATGGGCATGATGAGACCCCAATGCTTGGTTTTAAATTTGAGGATATTTCAGAAGCCCGATTGGTGGCAAATGATGAGATGATTGCTGATGCTTTGAAGCGTCAAAAAGGGAAAAATGGAGACTAAAATGGCAACTGGTGTAAGTGCAAATAAACTTGAACTCCTCCGCATCGCAGAATCTATGGCGCGAGAAAAAGGTATTGAGCCCGAGTTGGTATTCGGCGCTATGGCGGATGCGATTCAGAAAGCCGCCAAGGCAAGATATGGCGCCGAGAATGATATTCGCGCTGAAATTGACACCAAAACCGGTGATACTATCCTCAAGCGGTTTATGGAAGTGGTCGAAGATGTTGAAAACGACAACACCCAGCTCACCTTAGATGAAGCCAAAAAAATTAAGTCGGATGCGGAAATTGGTGAGTTTTTAAGCGAGGAATTGCCACCTGTAGAATTCGGCAGAATTGCAACACAAACGGCAAAACAGGTCATTGTCCAGCGTGTGCGTGATGCTGAACGTGAGCGTCAATATGAAGAATATAAAGACAGAGTTGGCGAGGTCGCTTCCGGTATCGTGAAGCGCGTTGAATATGGCAATGTCGTTGTTGATTTGGGGCGGGCGGAAGCCATGCTCAGGCGTGATAATCTCATCCCGCGCGAAGTATTTAATCCAAATGATCGTATTCGTGCCTACATTCAGGATGTTAAGCGTGAGCAACGCGGCCCGCAAATCATTCTGTCACGGACGGATCCGGCTTTTATGGCAAAGCTTTTTGCTCAAGAAGTGCCGGAGGTTTATGACGGCGTGATTGAAATTAGAGCCGTTGCCCGTGACCCTGGTAGTCGTGCAAAAATTGCCGTGATTTCAAATGATAGCTCCATTGACCCTGTCGGCGCTTGTGTCGGTATGCGCGGTAGCCGTGTTCAGGCTGTAGTTAATGAGCTGCAAGGCGAGAAAGTCGATATTGTTCCTTGGTCTGAAGATGCTGCCGCTTTCATTGTGAACGGTCTTGGCCCTGCCGAAGTTGCGAAGGTTGTGCTTGATGAAGACACGCAACGGATTGAAGTTGTAGTGCCCGATGATCAGCTTTCTCTGGCAATTGGCCGTCGTGGACAGAATGTTCGCTTGGCTTCCCAGCTTTCCGGTTGGGATATTGATATTCTGACAGAAGCTGAAGAGTCGGAGCGTCGTCAGGCTGAATTTGCTGAACGGACACAAATCTTCATGGCCTCTCTGGATGTGGATGAAATGATTGCTCAACTTCTGACATCTGAGGGCTTTGCCACGATTGAAGAAGTTGCCTATGTGCCGTTGGATGAAATAACAGTCATTGAAGGTTTTGATGATGAAACGGCAGAAGAGCTGCAAAGACGAGCAACAGAGCATCTCGACAGACAAAACCAAGCCCTTGATGAAGAGCGTAAAGCTCTTGGTGTCGCCGATGAATTGATGACTGTCGAAGGCCTTACACCTGCCATGTTGGTTGCATTGGGCAAGAATGATGTCTTCACCCTTGAAGATTTTGCCGGCTGTGTTCCTGATGATTTAACTGGATGGTATGAGTCTGTTGACAGGCAACGTGTCCGTCAGCCCGGTATATTTGATGATTTTGATGTATCTGCAGATGAAGCGCAAACAATGATTATGAATACGCGCGTGATGGTGGGCTGGATTACAGAAGAGGATTTATTGACTCCTGAAGATGAGGGAGACGCAGAGGGTTCTGAAGGCTCTGAGGGGGAGACCTCTGAAAAGACATCTGAGGCACCTGCTGAGGATGATGTTTTTGCCGCATCATCTGAACCAACCACTGACACTCCGACAGAATAATGAGAGCGCGCATCATCCATGACAGAAAATTTGCAATGTGCGCTTACCGGAGAACTGCTACCGCGTGAAAAAACAATCAGGTTCGTCATCGGGCCTGATAACACGGTTATTGCTGATTTATCCGAAGAGTTGCCGGGCGAAGGCATTAGACTTCTGGGCTATCGCGGCACGCTGGAGGCTTCGATCCGCGATGGCTCTTTTATGGGGCTTTTTGCCAAAGACCGGTTAGATGATGACCCGGTTATTTCCGCTTCTTTTTTAGATAAAATTGAGTCCCAACTTATGGATAAGGTCCTTGGGCTGATAGGCTTGGCCCGCCGCGCCGGATCTGTTCTCAATGGTTTTGCTAAAGTTGAGGGCAGCCTGAAATCAGGTAAATGTGAGCTGCTGCTAACGGCCAGTGACGGCGCAGAAGACGGGCGAATGAAAATGACCCGCCTTGCCGAGGCAGTTCAATGCCAACAAGTGACGATTCTGCCTTCTGCCAGATTAAGTATGGCTTTAGGCCAGACAAATGTTATACATGCTGGAATTATCGGTTCAGGATGGGCCGATCGCCTGAATGCATCGATTGACAGATTGTCACTTTATGTTAACGGACACGAGGCAGCATAACGCCTCAACATATGACAACAGGTTAGTGCTATTAGGTTGGAAGTGATAACGGATATGAGTGAAAAAGAAGAGAACGAAAAAACTGACGAACAAAAGCCCGGCAAGACGCTGAGCTTGAAGCGGACTGTTGACTCCGGTCAGGTGCGTCAGAATTTTTCTCATGGCCGGACCAAATCTGTTCAGGTTGAACGCAAACGTAAGCGCATGGTCGCTCCGGGTAGTGCCGGGACTTCAAGCGCGGCGACGCCTGCGACACCGGTCGCGGCAGAGCCAGTTGAAACAAAAGCCCCTGAAGTTAAAGAGCAGACCTCAGAAAATAATCTTGGCGGTCTTTCCCGTCAGGAGCAGGCAGCCCGTCAAGCAGCTGTTGCAGAGGCTAAAGTAAGGGCTGCTGAAGAAGCTGTTCGGGAGAAAGAAGAGGCTGAAAAAAGAGCATTGGAGGATGCCGAACGCGCCAAAGAAGACGCAAAAAGAAAAGTTGAGTCGCCCGAGATTGTTGATGTACCGGTGGTGCCGGTTGAAACAACGGATACTCCGGCTACGCCTCGACGAAAAGAGCCTGCACGTGCGGGTGAAGAAACACCGGCACGCCGCAAAGAAAAAGCAGAAGAGCCGCGCCGCCCAGCCGTAGCGAAACGTGGAGAGCAACAGCGTCGTCGTACCGGGAAGTTGACCATTAACGATGCATTGAATGATGAAGAACGCATGCGTTCCATGGCATCTATCCGTCGCCGTCGTGAGCGCGAAAAAAGACAGTCAATGTCTATGGAGCCACGTGAAAAAGTTGCACGTACCATTAAATTGCCTGAGTCAATTACTATTCAAGAGCTGGCAAACCGCATGGCGGAGCGAGCTGTGGATGTCATTAAATTGCTGATGCAACAAGGTGTTATGGCAAAAATCAATGATACGATTGATGCTGATACTGCCGAATTGCTTGCCGAGGAACTGGGGCATAAGGTCAATCGTGTCACAGATGCAGACGTGGAAGACAGCATCGATTCTGAAGAAGATACTGATGAAGATAAAAAGCCGCGTCCGCCGGTTGTGACTGTTATGGGTCACGTTGACCATGGTAAAACATCCTTGCTTGACGCATTGCGTAAAGCCAGTGTTGTCACCGGTGAGGCTGGGGGTATTACCCAGCATATCGGGGCTTATCAGGTTACCAAAGATGATGGTGAGAAAGTAACTTTCATCGATACGCCGGGTCACGCGGCCTTTACGTCAATGCGTGCGCGGGGAGCCAAAGTAACAGATATTGTTATTCTCGTCGTTGCCGCTGATGATGGAGTGATGCCTCAGACAGTTGAAGCTATCAGCCATGCCAAGGCGGCAGACGTGCCGATTGTGGTTGCGGTGAATAAGATCGACAAGCCTGAGGCTGACCCTACAAGAGTGAAAAACGAATTGTTGCAGCATGAAATCATTTCCGAGGATATGGGTGGTGATGTTCAGTTTGTCGAAGTTTCTGCCATTGCGGGAACAGGTCTTGATGAATTGTTGGAGTCTGTTTTGCTTCAGGCTGAACTTCTTGATCTAAAAGCTAATCCGGACCGTGCGGCTGAAGGCATTGTTATCGAGTCAAAACTCGAAAAAGGCAGAGGTGCGGTTGCGACTGTTCTGGTGCAACGGGGTAAGTTGGCTGTGGGTGATATTTTTGTTGTCGGGGAAGAGTCCGGCCGGGTTCGTGCCCTTCTGGACGACCAAGGCGAAAGCATTACAACAGCATTACCGGCCTCTCCGGTTGAAGTTCTGGGCGCGGGCGGCTCGCCATCTGCAGGTGACATGTTCAACGTTGTAGAGACTGAAGCCAAAGCCAGAGAGATTGCTGAATATCGCGGACGCATCAGTCGTGAGAAGCGAACAGCTTCCGGCAATCGGACAACGCTGGATCAGATGATGCAGCAGCTTAAAGACACTGAGCTTAAAGAGCTCCCTATTGTTGTTAAAGCCGATGTGCAGGGTTCTGCCGAAGCAATTTCTCAGGCAGTGGATAAGCTCGGCACAGATGAAGTTTGTGGTCGCGTTGTGCATACGGCAGTGGGTGGTATTACTGAAAGTGACATTACTTTAGCGGCGGCCTCCAACGCATCCATTCTGGGCTTTAATGTTCGTGCCAATTCACAGGCTCGAAATTTGGCTGATGAGCAAGGGGTTGAGATTCGTTATTACAATGTGATTTATGACCTTGTTGACGATATGAAAGCTGCCATGTCAGGCATGTTAAGCCCTGATTTGCGCGAAACCATGCTCGGCAATGCTGAAATATTGGAAGTCTTTAATGTCTCAAAATCCGGCAAGGTGGCTGGGTGTAAAGTTACTGATGGCTTGGTTCGCCGCGGCGCCAGAGTCAGACTTATTCGCGATAGTGTTGTTATTCACGAAGGTGAGCTCAGTTCCCTTCGTCGCTTTAAGGATGAAGTGAAAGAGGTTAATGCCGGTCAGGAATGCGGCATGGCCTTTGAAAATTACGAAGACCTTAAACAGGGTGATGTAATTGAGTGTTATGAGGTCGAGGAAATTGCCCGTACGCTTGATGAT
>CENJ01022433.1_pt1 | contig 30747 bp, 23 predicted proteins | sample 356161 | NCBI WGS metagenome assembly CENJ01 (sample SAMEA2619531, study PRJEB7988) | marine metagenome | biome: marine biome (ENVO:00000447); feature: surface water layer (ENVO:00002042); material: "saline water (ENVO:00002010), including plankton (ENVO:xxxxxxxx)" | depth 5 m | reverse complement strand
TGTCTAGTATCCAAGTTGTACCATCAGAGGAATACACCGTTAATGTATCTCCTACCGCAGAAACATCTACACTATCTATAGACATAGGGTTTCCATTCAAATCAACTAAATTCTCGATGTAATCTTTGATTGGTGCCCCGTTTAATAAACTCAAGCTATTATACCCATTGGCTCTAGTAACTGGACAATCATTGACAGGGTTAACAATAATTTTTACTGTGTCTGGAGGGCTGTCACAAACCCCGTCATTTGCATAGTATAAGAAGTAGTCTAATTCTCCCTCTCCACCTCCGTGAGTGTAAGTAAAGGAACCATCCTCATTAACAGTAACTAAACTTTTTTTACTTTCTTTATGGTCTTCTAAAACTTTGGGATCCGAATCCTTGTAGGCAAATAACTTATCACCGTTTATGTCGCTATCGTTATTTAAAAGTCCATTAAGTGAGTCAACAATTAATATTCCACCCTCATCAACGACATATGTATCAGTTACTGTTGTAGGACAGTCATTGACCTTTATAAATACCTCACCATTCGAGATATCAAAAACACCAGGCGAGTAAATAATCAACATGCTGTAAGTAAACTTATCCATTTTTGGAGATGAGCTCCCGTTATGAGTGTAAGTAAAGCTACCGTCTGTATTTAAATTAAATGCATTTGGTCCACTTGATATAGCAATTGTTGGAGAAGTAGCTAGACCTGATTCACCTGTAGCACCTACTGGTATTGGGTCGTTAGCTAGAATACCTGGGGCTAAGATATTGATTGTTCCACCTACTCCAACAATAAATGTATCAGCAACTGCCTGAGGAACGGAATTATTAATTTGAATAGCTATAACATCGTTTTTAACACATCCTCCACCGTCAGTCACTTTGTATTCAAAGAATACGTTCAAAGGATCTGAACCAGTAATAAAAGGCGGAGCCGTATAAATTGCCTCACCAGAAGGAGAAATAGATATTGTCCCAACAGATGGTGGAGATATTAATTCAAAGTCTAAAGTTAAATCTAGACCAAGAGTAAATTCTGGATCTAGAACACCAAGGGTTAGATCTCTTGTGAAAGTTTCACCTTCATTTACTTTTATTGCCTCTCCATCTACAAATGGACAGTCGTTGACTGGATTTACAGTAATTGTAACTTGACCAGTTGCACTAAATCCATCCTCATCAGTGATCTTATATGAAAAATTATCTTGACCACTTGGGGTTTCGTCACCCTGGTGTTTGTAGCTAAATGTCCCATCTGGACATATCCCCGGTAAGCCTGTTACAGGACAAGAAACAATTCCAGCAAGTGGAACTCCGAACTGCTTAATAGTAAGTTTGGTACCTTCAGGGTCATAGTCATTAACAAGTAAACCTAGGAGGGAATCACTTATTATAAGTTCACCACCTTCGTCTACACTTAGAGTACCAGAATAGTTATCGTTAACAGCTACTGGTGGATTTTCGTCATCAATAATTTTAATAATTGCCTTGTGCCCAATTTCATAAGTAATATTTTCTGAGGGGGGTGTATCTGAGAAGGTATTATTTAGTGTTATCACAATCCTCTCGTTAGGATCTTGAATATTATCATCAATTGCTGTTATAGTTACCACAGCAGTTGTATCACCAGCAGGAATAGTTACAATTTCTGTCTGACTACTTGAGAAGTCACTGTCTTTCTCAGCAACAAGGCTAGTATTAACAGAGGGATCAAGTCCCTCATAGTTTAGAGCAATCTTGGAATCTTTGCCAAAAGGTCTTGAGAGTGTTATTGTAATTTTAGCAACTCCACCATCCTCAACTATTGAATCTTTATCTAATGTGAATGAGACTTTAGGTGGGTCATTATCTATAATAGAAAAAGCTATAGAATCCTTTGCTAACTTTCCAGGGCCCGACTTAATATTAGTTGTTTTAATATAAAAAGTTTCTGTATCCTCGTAGGCATTATCATCTATCGCATAAATCTCAAATTCATTAAATGTACTTCCGTCGTCTATCTTAACAACCCCAGTAAAATTCACATCGGCATTTATAGCATCCCCTCCTGTCATGCCTACTTGGACCTCTATATCTACTGATGCAGGCTGATTAATCTGTAATCTCATTCTGGTTTTTGGAGATCCTTCTTCAAGTAGAAATGTATCTCCAGCCTGAAGTTTTAGGGTCACTACTAGATCATCATCAAGAATTTCAATCTCCCTGTCTTTGTTAATATTATCAATTGTTCCAACATTAATTGAAGAAATTTCAGCTAATATCTTCTCGTCGGGCTCTATGATATTATCATCAGTTGCTGTTATAGTTAGAAAACCCGAAGATGCACCAACAGGTATGGAGATTATGTTACTTGTGGAGCTCGTTAAATTTGAGATTGTGTAATCAGTTCCATTTATAGCAACTCCAGTAAAGGTTATTGTAGCATTTGTAACAGAAGTAGCATTTGCCAGAGCTCCCGAAGTATTTCTTAAAGTAACAACAAGTTTAGTAGATCCACCGTTCTCTAGGATAGATGACTGATCCACTGAAAGGTGGGCTACTGGTTGAGCCTGAGCAGACAGTCTAATTACGAATGACAACAGAACAAATAAAAAAAGTGATATATTCTTCTTCATTATGTGTATATACAATCAACAAATATAAAGATTTAGCTTAGGCATATGAACTAAATACATACTTATAACGACCTTGAAAAGGTAAAATTTTAATTTTTGTTTGCTAATTGACCGCAGGCAGCATTAATATCTTTACCTCTACTCCTTCTCAGACTCACGTTAACACCTCTTTTTAGAAGATAATTAATGAATTTTTCAGTTTTTTCAAATGAGGACTTCTCAAACCCCAAACCTTCCACGGGATTATACTCAATAATATTTACTTTTGAGCTAAGGTGTTTAGTATACTTATAGAGGTTGTGTGCATCCTCAACACTATCATTAACGTCTCTTAATAGTACATATTCGTAAGTTACTTTCTTTCTTGTTTTAGAGAAGTAGTACTTTAAAGAATCCCTTATCTCCTCTAGGGTATTTGATTTACCTATTGGCATAATCTCTTTCCTTAACTCCTCTGAAGCTGCATGAAGTGAAAGAGCTAAATTAACTTTAACATTATCTTCAGCTAGCCTCCTTATCATCTTAGAGATACCGGATGTAGAAAGCGTCACCCTCTTGTAAGACATATTAAGACCATCCTCTGATGTTATGTAATGAATTGACCTCATAACATTTTTATAATTTAGAAGGGGCTCACCCATTCCCATGTAAACAATATTAGTAAGTGGTAGGTTATATACCTCCATAGATTTCCTTGATATGTAGACAACCTGACGATATATTTCAGATGCAGTTAAATTTCTAGTGAGGCCTAAGGTACCCGTAGCACAAAAACTACAACTTAAAGAACAACCAACCTGAGAGGATATGCATGCTGTCATCCTCTTGTCTTTAGGTATCAGAACACCCTCAACAAAGTTTCCATCGTGCAGTTTAAACTTTGTCTTGATAGTGCCGTCAGAACTAATCTCTTCGTAATCGTCTTGAATATGATTAATAAAGAACTCTTTCTCAAAAATAGACCTGTCTTTTATTGAAACATTTGACATCTCTGAGAACGATGTACAACTCTTATTCCACAACCAGGAATAGACTTGAGATGAAACATAAGAGCGAATTCCATTTTTAATGCAAAAATCCTTTATATCATCTTTGAAGAGTGTCGTTATATCTTTTTTCAAAATAATTTTTTATTACCTACAAAGATATTAAAAGCATATCTTTATAAATTATGAATTTTAGTTAATTATGAATTTCAATAAAATCGCAAACCTAATTAAGAAACTTTGTTCAAGACTCTCATTCTTTCTTGTTATTCTACTATCATCTGATGTTTTACTAAGGTATATTTTTAACTTTTCGACAGCTTCACTTTATGAACTAGAGTGGCACGTATTTGCTATAATTTTTCTTTTGGGTTCAGTTTATACTCTGCATGCAGATGAACACGTAAGAGTTGATGTGTTTTACAGTAAATTTTCAAAAAAAAATAAGAGATTGGTAAACTTAATTGGTAATTTATTTTTTCTCATTCCTTTTGGGGTAGTTATTAGTTACACTTCAATTCCCTTTGTCGCAGACTCATACAATATTTTAGAATCAAGCCCTGATCCAGGTGGGCTACCTTTCAGATTTTTAATTAAGTCTATAATAACAATTTCTTTTTTTTTATTAGCTATTATCGGATTTTTAAGGATAATCAATTCATTTAAAAGTATGGGTTAATGGAGAGTGCTGGTCTAGTCTTATTTTTAATAGTAATTATCCTTATCCTTTTTGGATATCCAGTAGGATTAACTTTAGGTGGTATCTCTGTAATTGCTGGTATCATTTTTTTTGATATAGATTTCTTCTATCTAGTATCCCTTAGAATTTTTGGTATCATGAATAATTTTGTCTTGTTGGCGGTACCTCTTTTTATATTCATGGGTTTAACTCTAGAGAAATCTGGAATTGCAGAGAAGCTTCTTGAAACGATGGCTATTTTATTTGGGAAAATAAGAGGTGGGCTTGCTTACTCTGTTATCATTGTCGGTGGTATGCTTGCAGCATCAACTGGAATAGTTGGCGCAACTGTAGTAACCATGGGTCTAATAAGTCTCCCAACTATGTTAAAGAGGGGATACGACAAGAAAATTGCAACAGGTGTCATTGCATCATCTGGTACCTTAGGTCAAATAATACCTCCATCTGTAGTTTTAGTTTTACTTGGAAGTGTATTAAATATTTCTGTAGGAGACCTTTTTACCTCAGCTCTTCTACCAGGAATAACCTTGGTTTTTTTATATGTGATATATGTTGGAATAGTTTCTTTTATTAAGCCCAAAATGGTTCCCGCTATGCCAGAAAAAGAAATAGAAAATTTTAAAAAAAATACTAGTACTCTAGATCTAGTAAAAACATTTATTTTACCCTTTATTCTTATATTTTCAGTTTTAGGGTCCATATTTATGGGGGTAGCTTCACCAACAGAAGCGGCAGGAATTGGAGCTCTGGGAGCTCTGATTTTAAGTTATTTAGAAGGGGGAATTAACCTTAAAAAGATAGATTCTATTTCAATTGATACTATGAAGCTGACATCTATCGTTTTTATGATACTTCTAGGTGCCACGTCATTCTCTCTAGTTTTTAGAGGTCTTGAGGGAGATAAGTTTATAATTGATCTAATTTATGCCTCAAATCTCTCCCCTGAAATGTTTACAATTCTTGTACTTTTAATTGTATTTGTAGCAGGATTTTTTATAGACTTTATTGAGATAATATTTATAATTGTTCCTGTAATAACTCCAATACTCTTAGCATTAAATATTGATCTGTTATGGATAGGAATTATGCTAGCTATTAACTTACAGACATCATTTCTAACACCTCCATTTGGGTTCTCTCTGTTCTACCTTAAAAGTGTCTCACCCAAAGAAATTAAAACAACAGATATATATAAGGGCATTATTCCATTCGTAATAATTCAGATTATATTTTTGATATTTTTATTCTTTAGTCCAGATTATATTTATATAATACCAGACTTTTTAAAGAGCTAAAGTTCGTAATATATCTTGTCACTTACAACTGACCAATCCCTGAAAGAAACTCTAAATTTTTCATAAGCTTCAAATATTTTTTTGCTTTTAGGATCTTCTTCAATCATCTCAAAAAGAACCTCACTTGACTTTTCTTTGAATGACATCAAAACATCTTTAGGGAACATTTTTAGCTTCACATTTTCCTCATTTATTAACTTATTTAAATAAAGACTATTTTTTGAATCAAATTCACATTGCATCCAAATATTTAGAGACTCAATTCCTTTTTTTACAATCTCTTGTAGATCACTTGGTAATAATTGAAATTTATCTTTATTAACAATCATCTCGAGAACACCTCCAGGCTCATGCCATCCAGGGTAGTAATAATACTTGGCCACCTGATAGAAACCCATAAGATAATCATGGTAAGGACCAATCCACTCTGTAGCGTCAATTACCCCCCTCTCGAGGTTTGTATATATCTCTCCTCCCGCAACAGTAACAGCAGTTCCTCCGGCCTTTGATAAAACTTTACCTCCAAAGCCAGGGATTCTCATTTTTAATCCGTTTAGATCTTCAATAGATAATATCTCTTTATTAAACCAACCTCCCATCTGCATACTTGTATTTCCTCCTACAAATGGAATCAAGTTAAATGGCTCATAGATCTCTCGATAGTACTTGTATCCACCTCCTGAAATTATCCAAGAATTCATTTGTTTTGAATTCATTCCAAATGGAACTGATGAAAAAAATTGACCTGAAGGAATTTTACCAGCCCAGTAATATGATGCACCACTTCCCATCTCTATAGCACCGTTACTTACAGCATCAAATGACTCTAAACTTGGAATTAACTCTCCTCCACCATAAACTTTTATGTTAAGTCTACCTCCTGACATTTTATTAACCCAATCCGAGAAAAGGTTACATCCCTCTCCAAGCACTGGCATATTTGGAGCCCAAGTAGTTACCATCTTCCAGTTAAATTTTTTATTAAAATTTATATTTATATCCTTTGTCTCTTTCTCATTGACATTAGATATACATGAGGAAAGGAGAGAAGCACCTGATAAAGTCACTAAAGATTTATTAATAAATTTTCTTCTATTTGATTTCTTTTTCATGAGAGTATCTATTTGAATGTAAACTACGAAAAATATTCATTTAAAGAAATTAAATATTAAATTGCCAAACTCAAAAATGAAGAATAAAAATTATAGTCTTTTATTTATTTTCATAACTATATTCATAGACATAACAGGTCTAGGAATTATAATACCTATTATACCATCATTAATATCTGAGTTAATTGATGGTTCAATTAGTGAGGCGGCCATGTACAGTGGCTGGCTAATGTTTTCATACGCTACTCTTCAGTTTTTATTTGCACCTATCTTAGGTGGTCTAAGTGACCAGTTTGGCAGGAGACCGGTGATACTCTTATCCTTGCTTGGGTTTGGTATTAATTATATTGTTCTCGCCGTCGCCCCAGATATAGTTTGGTTATTTATTGGCAGGATATTCCAAGGTATTATGGGTGCAAGCCTTACCACTGCGTCAGCTTACATTGCAGATATAAGTTCACCTGAAAAAAAAGCACAAAATTTTGGATTAATTGGAGCTGCATTTGGACTAGGATTTATATTGGGGCCAGTTATTGGTGGGTACCTTGGACAATTTGGTTCTAGAGTTCCATTCTATGCTGCGTCAATTTTTACATTAATAAATCTTTTATATGGTTTTTTAATATTACCAGAATCACTAAAAAAAGAGAACAGAAGAAAATTCGATATAAAAAGAGCAAACCCCATTGGCACTTTACTTTCTTTAAGAAGGTATCCACTAATTTCAGGACTTCTTGTTTGTATCATCCTCTTTAACATAGCTCAACATGCAACTCACAGTACCTGGTCCTTTTTTACAATTGAAAAATTTGATTGGGATGAAAAACTCGTTGGGTATTCACTTGGATTTATTGGTATACTTGCAGCTATCGTACAAGGAGGATTAATTAGGATAATTATACCAAAATTTGGAAAGGTAAATAGTCTCTACCTTGGCATGTCATTTTACATAATAGGATTGCTTCTCTTCACTATAGCTGATGAGAGCTGGATGGTTTTTGCATTTGCTATACCTCTTTCTTTAGGGGGATTATGTGGTCCAGCTCTACAAGGTATAATGACAAACCAGATCCCAGATAATGAGCAGGGAGAGTTCCAGGGTGGAATAACTAGCCTAATTAGCTTAACATCTATTATAGGGCCTTTGCTAATGACAAACCTATTCTCGTTGTACACAAGTAATAAAAATTTGATCTATTTTCCTGGAGCACCATTTCTCCTAGCAGCTATTTTATGTATTTTTGGGTTAGTAGTTGCAGTAAGGTTTCTTCAAAATTCAAAACTTAGATATTAATCCAATAATTTACCTTAAAAGCAAAAGACCTACTCTTCAAGTTCATAAACAAAGGATTCTCAGCATAGTAGTTGTCAGTATATACTAAAAAGAAATCAGATAGAGGTTGGAATCTCCACTGAAACCTTGCATTGAGATTAATATTATCTAACTGATTATTGTACTGTAAATAAGTACTAAGAAATAAGTCTTTTGAGAAACTCACACTAATTTTAGAGTTAAGTGAGAAAAAATTTGCTGATGAATATGGATCAGGAAATATAAGGTTATTATACTGACTCCCAACTTCAATATTTAAAAATGGAGGAAATTTATAATTTACAGTTCCTCCAATATTTTTAATGTCTCCGTTAAAGAAATCTCCAATCTTACCATTTAATCTTAATGAAAATAGCTTCCTCTCTGATGTCCTAAAATAAAAAGTGTAATTTGTATAATTATATTCAGAAGATGCAGGTAATGCGACTCCGTCAGATCTCGATGGATCAAAGTCATATAACAGCTTGGTATACAATAAATTGGTTTTAAAAACTAAATATGCAGAAGATTTAAATCTAAAATTATAATCTATATCAATATCATAATCAGTTAGGCCATTTAATCTATTCCTATAGAATTCATAGTCAACACCTGGACCATGGGTATTTATTGAGCTATTTTCAGGTAAAAATTTGTACTGAAATGAGGGGCTTAAAAAAATGTAATCTTTCCTTGGAACAAACCCAACTTCTGGGTTGAAATTCTTACCCACAGCATAAAAATAGATATTAGATTCAAAGTTTCTTTTCTCATATGACGCATTCACACCATAAGAATTTGAATTAGGATTATTTTCATTTTCAAGTGAGTGGTGATAATATAATTGGGACTTAAATCTAGTGTCATTAGATTGTAACTTTGACTCAAAACCAAAAACTCTATTAAAATTATCTAGATCGTGAGCATAATCTTTTGAATCATCATTAAAAAAAGATTGTTTATTAATGATAAATCCAGATACAGTAGAGTTTTTAAGTATATTTTTTTCAAGCACAGCCATGCCATAATTATATGATGGGATTCCGCTATTTGATAATTTTGAGGTTTGCATATTTAAAATACCTATCCTTAAATCGTCAGAAAGTTTTCCAGAAAGCTTAGCTCCATAAATGATAGGATTTTGTACATACTGACTTGTCGTTGTATCCTTTGCGATGCCTATTCTCCTTGTAAACATGGGCCTTGACTCCCTAGACCCTAGATTTGAAAAAAGGTCCGCATTATCTGTGAAGAACTCTCTTTTCTCAGGTAAAAACAACTCAAACCTTGTCAGGTTAGTTCTCTGCTCATCAACCTCTACTTGTGAAAAGTCTGGATTAAAAGTTAAATCCAAATTTAGTGAAGAACTTAGAGCCATCTTAATATCTAAACCAGCATCAAAATTAAAATCCTTTTCAGGTGAACTAACTTTATTTCTAATTCCTGAGCCAGACATATAGGGTATCAATACTAAATTCTGTGAAGATTTTTCTAACGGAAACTCAAACTCAATTTCCCCAGTCATTGAAAGATTAGCTGGAGTAAAACCAAGAGGAATAATTGTCCAAACTGAATTCTCATTTATTTTACTATTTCCTCTATAAGAATTAAAATTCCAAACTTTCGTGCCTTCCTTATACCTCAGAGAATTAAATGGAATCTTGAACTCAGCTATCCAATATCCATCATATAATTTAACCTCTGAATACCACTTGGTGTTCCAGTTTATATTAAACCAGCCGGATCCACCTCTGCTCCCTCCACCAGAATTATAGCTACCCTCACCACCATTCGAAAGGAGGGCTTCTCTTTGAACTCCAAAAGGAGATATTCCAAACATGTAGCCGTTAGTCTCATCTTGAAAAGTATCGAAGGTAAATGACATATAATCAACAGATCCACCAAAAAAATCTCTCTTTAGATCTCCTATAATAAATTTTTTTTCTGGAATATCTTCCATCTGTGCAACTATGTATAAAAATTTATCATCGTAAGCAACTCTAAACTCAGATTGTAACTCAGCAGGTATGGAGTCTCTTGGTGAGTATTGAACAAAACCAGAGGAGACCTGAGCATCACCCCAAAATGACTCAGTAATTTCACCATCAAGAACTATTTCCTCAGATATTTTTTTAGCAAAAATTTTTCTTTTCTCAGACATAGAATATGCTTTTAAAAAAGAAAAAGAAAGTAATAAAATGAAATAGATCTTTAATTTCATGTTCGGATAATACGTATTTAGATGATACTTGTTAGAAAAACTTTCTTATTATTAAATAAATATTGGAATATATTCCCTAAATATTTATCCAATAATTGAACTTCAAAGCTAAAGATCTATTCTTAAGATTAAATAATTCTGATCCCTTTGCAAAATAATTATCAGTGTAGACAAGATAAATATCTGATAACGGCTTGAAGTTCCATTGAAGTCTTGTGTTAAGGTTAATGTTATCTATTTGACTATTATACTGGAAGAAAGTAGTTAAAAATAATTTAGTGTTAAAACTGACCTCAACCTTTGTAGAATATGAGGCTAGATCCGAAGATGCATATGGTAATTTAATTTTATTGTTACTATAAGAAAAGTCTAAATTTACATGTGGAACAAATCTATAATTAAGTGATAGACCATAAGTATATATATCACCATTAAAAAATCCACCAACTTTTGAATTTAATCTAAAATAAAATGGCTTCTGTCTGTTACTAGTGAAATCAAAAGAAAATCTACTGTAATTGTATCCAGTTTCTGAGGGTAAGTACTCAACACCTGTCCTAGTTGGATCAAATTCTTCGAGCAGAAAAGTATAACTTTTTTCTAAATCAAAAGAAAACCTAGAAGAATTATTTAATGATATAGAGTATTGTAATTCAAGCTTTCTATCTGTGTCTCCATAAACTGGATGATTATAGAACTCATAATCTATCTCTGGTCCATGGTTATTGACCTTACCTTTTTCAGGATAAAATAAATACCTTACAGAGGGACTGTAGAAAAATATATTTTTTCTTCTTATGAATCCTACTTCTGGATTATAATTTTCAGCAACTTTACTAAAATAATTTGTAATTCTAATTTTTGAATTAGTATAAACTGCATTTCCTCCCCATGAGTATGTATTTTTTGTTTTATTATTATCAAAACTTTTATTGTAAAATATATCTGAAGAGAAATTAGTGTTTTTACTTAAAAGCTTTACCTCAACACCTGCCACCCTATTAAAAGGTTGCGATGCAAAGTCTTCATTGTTTAGGGGTTGCTTATTAATCAAAAAAGATGATATTCTAGAGTTTGCAAATATTCTCCTCTCCACTACAGCCATTCCATAGTTAATTCCTTTTTGGTTTATTTTAGATAATTTTTGTGTTTGCATGTTAAGAATTCCAACCCTATAATTTTCTCCTATTTTACCACTTAACTTAGCGCCAAAAATTATTGGATTCTGGATATATTGACTTTGAATACTATCATAAGTTATTCCAATTCTCCTAGAAAAAAATGGTCTATTCCTGTAATCACCAACATCAGAAAAGAGGTCTGAATTTTCTATAAAAAATTCTCTTTTCTCTGGATACATTAACTCAAATCTTGTGAGATTTGTTCTCTGCTCATCTACTTCGACCTGTGAGAAATCTGGATTTACAGTTATATCTAAATTTAATGAAGAGGTTAATCCAACCTTAAGATCTAAGCCAAACTCTGGTTTAAACTTTTTATCTTCAAGGCCAATTTTATCATCAAATCCACTTCCAGAAACATATGGTATCAGAATAATATTCTTACCTGAAAATGGGAGGTCTGTATCAAACTCAATTTTTCCAGCATAAGATAAATTATACATATTATATCCCTTTGGAATTGAGGTCCAGTTTGATCTTTCGTTTGTCACTACATTATTCCTCCAAACATTGAATCCCCAGACTCTACTATCTTTTCTATACCTTAATGATTTAAAAGGAATTGATAACTCTACAATCCAATAATCATCGTATTTTTTTACAAATGATTCCCATCTAGTATTCCAGGTGCTATTAAACCAACTAGGGCCACTAGATGACCTTCCACCACCTCCCCATGTACTTGTACCACCCTCTGATATGAGAACTTCTCTCTGGACGTTATAAGGGGTAATACCAAAATTAAATGCATTTTTTTGGTCGTTGTAAGTATCAAAAGTGAAGGTGACTGATTCGTTTTCTGGTCCACCAAAATCTCTTTTTAAAGAATTAATTAAATATTTTTCAGGTACAGAGTCGTACATTTTTCCAGATAAAAAAATTCTCTGATCAGAATATGCTATCCTAACTTCAGTAAGCAATTTAGATTTTACTGAATCGTCAGGGAACTGTTGAAAAAAATCATCTACCAACTCACAATTAAACCAAAAAGGCTCGTCTAGAACTCCGTCCAAAATGATATCTGAGTCTGTCTTATAAACCTTAATTTTTTTACTTGAAAGTAAGTTAAAAGGTAAACTACATAGAAATAATAATAGGAATAAACTAATATGTAATTTCAATTTCATAAGTAAGATAGTATTACCTCTTAATTAGATCTACAAATACTGGAGTTGCTACGAATATTGAAGAATAAGTACCTACAATAATTCCTATCAACAGTGCAAATGAAAATCCACTTAATGATGGTCCACCAAAAAGAAATAATACCAATACTACAACAAATGTAGTTACAGAGGTGATTAATGTCCTACTTATCGTTTTATTGATCGATTCATTAACTACTGGAATTACTTCACTTCCAGCTTTAATTCCTAAATTCTCTCTTACCCTATCAAAAACAACAACTGTATCGTTAATTGAATATCCTATTATTGTAAGTAGTGCTGCGATAAATACTTGATCTATCTCGTAAGAAATACCAAATAAGTTTGCAATTGAGAAAGCCGACAAGACAAATAATGTATCATGGAAAAGTGCAACAACTGCACCAATTGAAAATTGCCATTTTCTAAACCTTATCAGTATATAAATAAATATAGCAATCAAAGCTAAAACCCCTGAATATATAGATGAGTTTTGGATATCATCAGCTATTGTAGCACCAACTTTTGATGAGCTAGATATAGTATATGAATTATCATCTACCATTGTTTCGTCTTCATTAAATTCTTGATTAGTCAATGATGTAAGGCCTCCAACTAGTGATTCTCTTACAACTAAATCAGCGTCGTCGCTATCATCATCTATTAAATAAGATGTTGTTATTTTAAGTACATTATCTGAACCAAACGTTTTCACCTCAACTCCTTGGTTATCAAAAGATTCCTGAAGACCAGTCTCGATAATAGTTGGATCTTGAGAAGTATTAAAAGTTACAACGTAAGATCTACCACCCTTAAAATCAACACCAAGTGTTAATCCTGAAATTATAAATGAAACAATTCCTAATCCAATAAAAGTAGAAGAAAATATATAAGCTATTCTTCTTCTTCCAAGGAAGTTTAAGTTAAGAGAAGAAAGAAAGTTTTGAGAAAACGGAAAAGAAAATCTTAGAGAACTTTTGTCTCCTTTTCTACTGAACCATTCTACAATAACCCTTGTTATGAATACAGCTGAAAAGAATGAACAAATTATACCAATAATTAAAGTCACAGCAAAACCCTTTACTGGTCCTTGACCTAAATTATATAAAATTAAACCTACTAAAAATGTTGTAAAATTTGCATCAATTATAGATGTGTATGCCTTATTGTAACCATTAGAAATAGCCTGCTTTAAATTTGCTCCATTCCTGATCTCTTCTTTAATTCTCTCAAAAATAAGAACATTTGCATCGATCGACATACCGATAGTAAGAACAATTCCAGCTATTCCTGGTAAGGTGAGTGAGGCTGAAAGCTGAGCTAATATGCCTAAGATGAAAAATATATTAAAGAACAATGCAAAGTTTGCAACGATTCCACCTCCAGAATAATAAAAAATCATAAATAAAAGGACAATCATAAGTCCAGAGACTATAGACCTTATTCCCTGAGACTGAGCAACTTTCCCAAGTGTTGGTCCAATTACGACATCTTCTACAATTGTAGTTGGTGCTGGTAATGCTCCAGCCTTTAAAATATTCGCAAGGTCTTGAGCTTCCTCAATTGTGAAATTACCAGTGATTTGAGAGTTGCCATTTGGAATCTCATTTTGAACAAAAGGGGCAGAGTAAACAAAATCATCAAGAACAATTGCTACTCTTCGACCAATATTTTGAGAAGTTAATCTTCTCCAATTTTTTGCACCATTTGAATTCATCTGCATAGAGATGGAGGGTCTCGCACTCTGATCAAGATCTTGTCTTGCATCAGTAATAACTTCGCCGGTGAGTGGAGCTTTTCCTCCTCTTGAGGTTTTGATTATGAATAATTCAATCACCTCACCATCTATATCAGTGACATTGCCGTTAGCATCAGTAATGTTTGAGAGTGGTTTAACAGACCATAAAAATTTAATGTTACTAGGAATTAATTTTCTAACATTTTCGTCATTAATAATGGTATTTATCTGGATCGTATCTTCAAGATTGTAAAATAAACCTCCAAAATCACTTCTTAAATTACCTAGAAGAGGAGAGTTTGTATTTAATAAATTTTCGTTTAATGAATCTGAAGAAGGAGTTTCATCAACATCATTATCTTCTGAACTTTCAGAAAAAAGTTCTTCCAGATCACTTTCCTCACCCTGTGAACTTTCATCATCTGCACCAATGTCTTGTATTCCAAGAATATTTTGTGATGCTGCAAATTGGTCAATAACCTGAAGTGTTTGAAAAACTTCTGTCTCACTAACTTCAGCTACTTCCCAGAATTCTAACTTAGCTACACCTTGCAATAATTTTCTTACTCTTTCAGGATTATCAACACCCGGTAATTCAATTTGGATCCTTCCCGATCCCTGTAACCTCTGGATATTAGGCTGAGATGTTCCATATCTATCAATCCTTGTCCTCAATATATTAAATGATCTATCAATAGCACTTTCAACCTCTTCATTAATAATATCTAAAATATCTGAATCTGATGTATCGAAACCTATTCTTCCTCTATTCGAAACTGTTGCAAAAATTTGAGAAAGGTTTTTATCGGGTGCAATCTGCTGGAATTCGCTGTAAAATTCCGAAATAAAGTTAAGTTGAGTTCCTTTAACCCTTTCCTTAGCATTATTAATTGCAAGAATGAAATCAGGGTCCTTACTTTCAGATGATAAACCCTTGAGAATATCTACAGGGGATACTTCCAGTGTCACATGCATCCCACCTTGAAGATCTAGACCTAAATTTAATTCTGACTCTTTAACTTCTTTGTATGTAAAGTCTGTTAATAAACTGTAAACAGGCTTATTCCAAATTGAATCAAGATATTTTTGTTTTTTACCAAAGTCTATATTACCATCTAAATCTCTTGCATTTTGTGTTGCTTCATCTTGTATCCTTTGAGAAACAAAAGTAAACTGAAGATAATATATCGATAGAAATGATATTATTATTGTCAGAAAGTATATTAAGCCTTTATTTTTCATCTGTATGATTTAAAAATCGGTTGACAAAAGTATTGAATTATATGGAAATTAACTAAGAGCCTAAAATATTATTATTTTCAATTGAAATTAGCTTACTAACATATCCATACACAAGTTCAGCAGCTCGATTACCATTACCGTTATTTTCTACAATAAAATCTGCATTATTTTTCTCTGGTAAAATATATTTCATGAAAGAGGGAATTACATGATTTTCAAACTTATATTCAACGTCAATTCTATCATATCCTCTCATTTTACTATCTCTTCTAATTCTTCTGTCCAACATGATCTCGGTTTTAGAATCAATAAATATTTTATGATCAATTAACTCTTTAATATTTGGATCACTCAGGATGAATAATCCCTCTAGTATTATTATTCTTCTTGGAAAAACAACAATATTTTCTTGTTTTATATTAGGGTTATTAAAATTATATTCTTTTCTACTAACCTTGTTACCATTCTTTAGTGATATAATATCCTCAACTAATTCGGAGTTTAGAAAAGATGAGGGCAAATCAAAATTATAGTTTCCGTTTTTATCTTTTGACTGATCTTCTCTTTTCTTGTAGTAGTTATCTTGAAAAATAAATGATACTTCTGAAGAGGGAATTCTTTCTTTTAAATATTCAACGATAAAAGATTTTCCTGAAGCACTACAACCTGTTATACCAAAAACCATATCGTTAAATTATTTTTGATTTAAAAAATTAACTAATTTCTGAGTAGCTATAGATCTGTGAGAAATTTGGTTTTTCTCTTCTAATGACATCTGGGCAAAACTTTTGTCATAGCCTTTTGGGATAAATATTGGATCATAACCAAAACCTCTAGATCCAACTCTTTTAGTCGTTATTTTACCTTTAACAGAACCTTGAAAGTAACTTATATTTCCGTCAATTATAAGGCATATACAAGTCTCAAAGTATGCTGACCTGCTTTCCTCCCCCCTAAGATTTCTTAATACTAAGTTTATATTCTTCTCTGTATCGGATATTTCAGAGGCATATCTAGCTGATTTAACTCCTGGCTCTCCGCCTAAGGCATTGATAAATAAACCTGAATCATCAGAAAAACAATCTATATTAAACTTATTATAAATAAAGCTAGACTTTAAAAATGAATTTCCCTTTATGGTGTTTTCTGTTTCAGGTATCTCATCGTAGAAATTTAGATCCTTAGGGGAAATAAGTTTAAAATTTTTAATTAACTTCTTTACTTCAATGACCTTATTCTGATTACCTGTAACAAAACAGATATTTCTCATTTTCTAATTTTTATTAGATGGACATCAAAAATTAATACAGCATTCTCAGGGATAATTGGTGTATTAGTATTTCCGGAGTCACCGTATGCATTACCTGACGGCATTAGTATTTTTATCCTTCCGTTCTCACTAATCTTACTTAATGATATTCCTAGAGCTGTTTTGAAATCAGAAAGTTGAGCTAAGTACCCATGATCTGATACTATAGGAAAAAAACTACCAAGGCCATTATATGTATATACTAAAGGGCTGTAATATTTTGTGGGATCAAAATACCCTATACTCTCAGCAAGAGACTGTTGGTTTGTATCAAATATGACTAAATCCACAGAGTCATTAGTAAAGAAGATAGAATCATTTGTGTAATAACCAGCTATATTTATACTAACAATATCATTAACTTCTGGAAAAATAAGGTTTTCTCCACTATTGATAATTGAATAGAATACACCCCTACTTGTTGTGTCGTATGTGACTATACTCTTTCCATCTAAATATGAAAATATAAGGTTTTTATCACTCCCTCTCTGATTTAAAGAATCTATTCTTTCTTGCTCGGGATCATATACATCCACATAAATTTCTTCAACATCACATGAAAAAATTAGAAGAATAGAAATAAAATATAAAACCTTCTTCATCTACCTTATCTCTATTAAATTAATTCTAAAAATTAAAACTGAATTTTCAGGTATTGAGCTATTAACTACTGATCCATACCCTAAACCTGAAGGTATTATGAGAATACCTGAACCACCCTCATCTATTTTAGGGATTCCTATTTCCCACCCCTCTATTACCTGACCTGTGCCCAGTATAAACTCAAATGGTTGACCTGTATTGCTCCTATCAAATTCAGATCCGTCAAGTAATTGTCCAATATACTCCACAGATATTGTGTCTCCGTTCACTGGATAGTTGGAGTTACCTTGGTCAACAAGCTTGTAGTACAGACCATTTTCAGTAGAGGAGAAACCTGATAGGTTATTTTCATTTAAATACCCTTCTATTCTGGTTAGATCAAGGTCTAACTGTTCCTGCTTTGTTCTACTAACGGTTGATATATCTTCTGTGCATGATATAATTGAGAAGATTAGACTAAAGGAAATAAGTCTGTTCATTGATCTAATAATCTATGAGCTCTATTTCAAATACTAAAACGGCATTAGGTGGTATTACTCCACCTGCACCTGACGCACCATAACCTAAAGAACTCGGAATATAAATAGTGCCTTTTGAGTTCTTATTAAAGTAGGTTATACCTTCGTCCCATCCTCTTATAACCATACCTTGACCTAAGGTGAAATTTAGAGGATCTCCTCTATCAAGAGAGGAATCAAATTTTTCACCGTCGAGAAGCATACCAGTATAATGAACAGATACGTTATCACCTGGAGCAGCATTTTCTCCCTGCCCAGTTTTTTCAATGACATATCTTAATCCACTCTCAGTCTTAACAGCATCTATATTATTTTCTTTTAAGTAATTGTCAATTAATTCTAAATCTATTGACAACTGTTGGTCTTCATTCATTTTCATTTTTTCAAATTGTTCTCTTTGTTTATTTTCAAATTCTTCTCTGGACATTATATTCTCTATGCCCGCATAAAAGGACATTAACTCACTTCCAATTGAATCAGGGTACTCTGCTCCTGGAATGTATCCTAGGAAATCATCTACTGTCAATTGAAAAAATACACTGTCTCCAACTTTTAAGTTACTTAAAACATTGAGAAAAGGAACATTTTCCCACAACGAATCCTTTTGCTGCAAAATGGGCTCCTCTGAATTAAACTGCTCATTTCCCTCATGATCAAAATACTGAATATTAAGTTCTAAGAGCTCTCCATTTTCAAGTAAATTACCTGTCCCATTTTTAAAATATTTAAGTTTTACACCGTTATCAAGTACTTTTTCTTTATCAGTACATGATGATATAATAATTAATGTTAGAACAAGGAGATTTAGATATTTCATTTTCTAGTAATTAAGTTCTTTTGTATGTTTAGACATAGATTCTAAAAATTTATCCAAAGCTACTGAAAGTTTATTTTCTAAACTGCCCCCAGCTGCATTTTTATGACCACCTCCATTAAAATATGAATTAGCAAAATGATTTACGGAGAAATCACCCGAAGACCTAAAAGAAAACTTAATCCTTTCTTTTGTCTCAATAATCAGTGTAGCCATGTTTACTCCTTCAATTGATAAAGCATAATTGACAATTCCCTCCGTATCTCCTTTTTTATAATTATTATCAGACAAATCTTTTCTTGTTAAAACTATGTAAGCAGCCCTTCCACCACAAATGATTTCTAATTTTTTTGATAAAGAATATCCCAAAAGCTTCAGTTTATCGAAAGAATTTGATTCATAAATTATTTTACCAATGTGATCAGACCTTACTCCCTTATCTAATAATTTTGCAATAATTCTATGAACTTTTGAGGAGGTAGAGGCAAACCTAAAAGAACCTGTATCAGTTAATATACCAGTATATATACAGTCGGAGATGTCTTTATCAATTAAATTTTGATCAATAAAACTCATCAGATCATAAACTAGCTCGGCTGTGGCGCTTGCATCTACATTATGGTACTTATAATCATAAAAATTATCAGGGTTTAGGTGGTGATCTATTAAAACTTTTTTTGCATTACTTAATTGAATCACATCCCCTAATTCATTTATTCTTTTGAGGTTATTGAAGTCGAGACAAAATATTATATCAATTTTATTTAGCAATTTTTTTACGTAATCAGTTTTTTCAGAGAAGTTTATTATTTTGTCATCTGATTTCATCCATTTAAGAAAGTCAGGGTAATCGTTGGGTACAACAACTGTAACATCATGACCCATTTTTATTAAGAAATTATAAAGAGCTAATGAAGACCCGATGGCGTCACCGTCTGGATTTACATGTGTAGTGATTAATATCTTTGATTTTGATGATAATAAGTCTTTTATTTCTTTCATTTTTTTAATGGTGTTCGCAAAACTGGATAAAATTAATCGAAAAGAAAAAATTAATTCAAATGATACTTATACTTTTGAAATACAAACCATTCAATTATGTTTGCAAAAAAATAAAATGGTAGGACACAAAACTTTTACAATTATTAAACCTGACGCCTTTAAAGCTTCATACGCAGGCCCAATCATAGAAATCATAGAGAATGCTGGTTTTAAAATAAAAAATATGAGACTAGTAGAGATGGATAATATTATGGCATCTCGTTTCTATGCTGTACATAAGGAAAGGCCCTTCTTTACAAGATTATGTGATTACATGTGCTCAGGTCCAATTATTGTAATTGAATTAGAAAAAGAAAATGCTGTCTTAGACTTCAGAACATTAATTGGTTCTACAAACCCAGAAGAAGCTGAAGAGGGTACTATAAGAAAAAAATATGCTACATCTATAGAGGCAAATGCAATTCATGGATCAGATTCAGATGAGAATGCCCAGATAGAAATTGATTTTTTCTTTAGCTAAGAAAATTTTTGGATCCAAAAATTATTCATACCATTTCCTAGAGATAATTTAACTTTTGAGTCTTGAATTAGTTCCAACATTGCCAAGAAATTATATATAACAAGAATCTTAAGGGGGTTATCCTCAATCAACTTAACAAATGAGATTTTAGATTTAGATTTTAGTAGATTAATTAAAAACTTCTTCTGTTCTGATATTGTGTAAGGATATTCAAAAATCTGATGATTAGGTTTGTTTTTTTCAACTTCATATCTAGACAAAACATTCTGAAAGACAACTAAAAGTTTGTAAAGATCAATATCTTGAAGTTCAGACTCAACCTTTGCTCTTTCCCCAATAACACCGACCTCGTTAGCTAAATTACCTCTAATTTTTTTACCTAACCTATTATCTTCAAGGTCAGAAAATTCAGATATTACAGACTTGTATTTTTTATATTCCATTAGATGCTCTACCAGTTCCTCTCGTGGGTCTATTTCATTTCCTTCTTCATCAACAGATAGCCTTGGAAGAAGCATTTTAGATTTTATTCTCATGAGTGTTGCTGCTACCACAATAAATTCACTAGCAACCTCAATATTCATACTCTCTAACTCTGATATATACTCAAAAAAATCATTAGTGACTTTTGATATTGGAATATCCATAATATCAATCTCATCTCTTTCAATAAAAAAAAGTAAAAGATCAAATGGACCTTCAAAAAGTGGTAACTTTATCTCGTAACTCATCAGAAATTAAATCTAAAACGAATATATTTTAAATTATACTTAAAATAAAAATTAATAGATTTATAAACCAAAAAGAAAAAAAAAGAGTATAAATATTAATAGTTATATGGACAACAAAACCTATAAATTTCTTGATAGAATAGACTTGCCAAAAGACCTTAGGTCTTTCGATAAAAAAGACTTGAAATGTATATGTGAGGACCTGAGAGAGTTTATCATAAACTCAATATCAGAAAATGGTGGACATTTTGGTGCAAGCCTTGGCGTGGTCGAGCTAACAGTTGCGCTACACTACGTGTATAACACTCCCGATGATTCAATAGTATGGGACGTAGGTCATCAGGCTTACGGACATAAAATACTGACCGGTAGAAAGAAAAACTTTCACACTAACAGAGTCTATAATGGATTATCAGGTTTCCCAAAAATTTCTGAAAGTGAGTACGACACCTTTGGGGTTGGTCACTCATCTACATCTATCTCTGCAGCCCTAGGAATGGCTATAGCATCAAAATATCAGGGGAAGAAAGACAGACAACATATAGCTGTTATTGGTGATGGAGGCATGACTGGTGGAATCTCATTTGAAGGAATGAATCATGCGGGAGATACCGACACTAACTTGACTATAATATTGAATGATAATTGTATGTCAATTGATCCTAATGTTGGGGCTTTAAAAAGATATCTAACCGATATATCTACTTCACCAACATTTAATAATATAAGGAACGATATTTGGAAGGTATTGGGTATGCTAAAAGATTTTGGTGATAATGCCAGAAAAACTGGGAAGACAATTGAGAAAAGTCTAAAATCATTTGTACTAGATAATTCCAATCTTTTTGAGGCACTTAACTTAAGATACTTCGGGCCGATAGATGGTCACGATGTAAATCACTTGGTAAAAACATTAGAATATCTTAAAAGAATCCCAGGCCCAAAAATACTTCACTGCTTAACTAAAAAAGGGAAAGGATATGATTTGGCAGAAAAAGATCAAACAAAATGGCACGCTACTGGAAAGTTTGATATTAATTCAGGAGAGAGCTTATCAATAAAATCAAATAAAAAAACACCTCCGAAGTATCAGGATGTTTTCGGAGAATCAATAGTTGAGCTTGCTGAAATTAATAAAAAAATAATGGGTATAACTCCTGCTATGCCCTCTGGTTCATCCTTAAATATAATGATGAAAAAAATGCCAGAAAGGGCTTTTGATGTTGGTATAGCAGAACAGCATGCAGTTACCTTGAGTGCAGGCCTTGCCACGAAAGGCATAATACCGTTTTGTAATATATATAGTACTTTCATGCAGAGGGCATTTGACCAAGTAGTTCACGATGTATGCATACAAAATTTACCTGTAATATTTTGCCTTGACAGGGCAGGTATGGCAGGTGCTGACGGCCCTACTCACCATGGAGCTTATGATATTGCTTACATGAGATGTCTACCAAATATGGTCGTGTCTGCCCCTATGAATGAGATAGAGTTGAGAAATTTAATGTATACTGCACAACATAATAATAATAGACCATTCACTATCAGATATCCAAGAGGGAAAGGTGTAACAAATAATTGGAGAAATAAATTTGAACCTATTGAGATTGGTAAGGGGAGGACTATATGTGAAGGTGATGATATTGCCATTCTATCCATAGGTCACATCGGTAACTATGCAACTAAAGCCATCAAAAAACTTAACGATGAGAATATATATCCCTCACATTATGATATGAGGTTTGTAAAGCCTTTGGACGAGAAGTTACTGCATAAAGTACTTAAGAAACATAAGCTAATTTTAACTGTAGAAGATGGATGTATTATGGGAGGTTTTGGAAGTGCAGTGTTGGAGTTTATGAATGACAATAAATATTCAAACATAGTCCAAAGACTTGGAATACCTGACAAAGTTATAGAACACGGCTCCCAAGATGAGTTATATAGGGAATGTAATTACGATGACATCTCCATATATGACTTCTGTAAAAGAATGCTAGATTCAAAAGATAAGGATTACGAAGAGATACTGGCTTAATGGTGAACTTTAATTAGTCTTTCTATCTCAGAAACAAATAAATATACTTCGTAAAAAGAATTATATAGAGGTACTGGAGCAACCCTTATCACATTTGGCTTCCTATAATCCACAATAAAATTTTTACTCAACGCATTAAAAAAATCTTTTGAGTTTCTTTTGAAAAAGAGAGAAATTTGAGAACCTCTTTTATTTGTATCTCTGGGAGATATGATTTTAAAAAAATTAGAATAATTTTTTATAGAACTCAACCCCTCAAATAAAAAACTAGATAACATTTTAGATTTTTCAAATACATTATCCAGACCTGCTAAATAAAAAACTTCTAACGAAGCAAGATGAATATCCATAAGAATCACTGGTGGATTACTTAAAACCCAGCCTTCTGCTGAAGGTTCGGGATCGTATTTATCAAGCATATCAAATCTAGAGGATAGTTTGTTTCCCCACCAACCTTCAAGCCTTAATAAATCCTTTTTTAAGTGTTTGGAATTTATATAAATTCCAGCGATACCTCCAGGTCCTGAATTTAAATACTTATAGCTACACCAGCTCGCAAAATCAATATCATAACCAGGGAGATCAATTGGTACATTTCCTATCATATGAGCCAAATCCAATCCAAGTGTGATTTGATTCTCCCTACAAACTGTAGATATTTTTTTTATATCTAATACCTGTCCGCTATAGTATTGAATACCAGGTAATAACACAAGAGATAAAGATTTTTTATTTTTTTCGATCTCTAATATAATTTTATCTTCGTCTATTAAACTATCCTCTCCCGGAGAAATAGTTATTAAACTTGATTCATCTAATCCGTGAAATTTTAATTGGGAGTTTACGACATATCTATCCGATGAGAAGGCATTACCTTCTATTAAAATTTTATGTTTAAGTTTAGAAGGCCTGTAAAAAGTAGCCATCATCAAATGAAGGTTTACAGATAAAGAATTCATAATTGCAATTTCATCTTCTGTGCACCCTAGAAATAACTTTAATTTATTTTTAATTTTATTTTGGATATCCATCCAAGGATAATCACCTGAAAAATGGTTCTCAACAGCTAAATTTTTCCATTGGTCAAGGTGATTAGTTATTTTATTTTTTACTGATTTATGTTGAAGACCTAATGAATTTCCGCAGAAATATATTTTCTTTCTGTCGTTTTCATTATCATATAAAAATTCACTTTTTAGGTAGGATAACTTATCATTATTATCCATTTTTAAGGCATCATCTTTTTTCATGTATTGAATATAATTAATAACTAAAAAAAAATATGGATCTTTCACTAAAAGGTATGAAAGCATTGGTTTGTGGGAGCTCTCAAGGTATCGGAAAAGAAATTGCTTTAGATTTAGCTAATGAAGGTGTAGAAGTAGTTCTCATAGCCAGAAGTGAAGAAAAGTTAAAAAGAGTAATAAATAAACTTTCCACAAAAAATAATCAAAAGCACAAATATATTATTGCCGATTTCGAAGATGATAATGAACTTAACAAAAAAATTAAAAGTTTTGATAAAACTCACAGTACCAACTTTGACATACTCATTAATAATACAGGAGGTCCCCCGCCAGGAAGAATTGTTGATGCAGAAGTAAAGGATTTTGAAAAATATATGAAAATGCATCTCCACTGTAGCCATATATTAACTAAATACTGTCTGAATAATATGAAGGATAACGGATACGGGAGAATAATCAATATTATTTCAATATCTGTAAAATCACCTATTGATAATTTAGGTGTTTCAAATACTGTAAGATGGGCAATGGCAAGCTGGGCTAAGACATTATCAAATGAGGTCGCCGAGTATGGAATTACCGTAAATAATGTTTTACCTGGGTTTACAATGACAGAAAGGTTAAAAAAACTAATTAATACCAATGCAAAAACACAGAAAATAGACCCTGTAAAAATAGAAGATAATTATAAAAATATTATACCATCAAAAAGATTTGGAGAGCCTGAGGAAGTAGCATCTTTAGTTACATTCTTAAGTAGTAAAAAAGCTGGATATCTTAATGGTATAAATATTCCAGTAGATGGAGGATATCTCTCAAATTTATAGAAAGAAAAGAACCGCAAAATTATTTTTTCGAATAGGATTTAATTACGACATGAGCCATAAGGCAGAAAAATTATCAAAAGAAAATATTATTATCGATGGGCACATAGACTTACCCTTTAGATTATATAAGAAAAATCTTTTATTTGAAAAAAACATTAAACTGAACAGAGAAACTTCAGGTAATTTTGATATACCCAAAGCCATAAGAGGAGGGTTAAATAGTCCTTTTATGTCAATATATATTCCTTCTGAGAAAAACTTTGATGAAGCATATGATTTAGCTAACAACCTGATAGACCTTGTCGATAATATTATAAAATCAAATCAAAAAAATTTAGCACATGCCAATGATCCTTCAGACGTAGAAAGAAATTTTATAGATAATAAGATATCCTTACCAATGGGAATGGAGAATGGGTCTGCCATTGGGAATGACATAAATAATATTAGATATTTTTTTAATAGGGGGATAAGGTACATAACCCTAACCCATGCAAAAAATAATCAGATATGTGACTCCTCCTACGACAAAAAAAGAACGTGGAATGGTTTAAGTGATTTTGGTGTTGAAGCCATAAAAGAAATGAATAAAGTTGGTATGATGGTAGATATTTCTCATGTCTCTGATAAAACATTTTATGATGTAATTAAAATTTCTGAAAACCCATTAATTGCCACTCATTCATCTCCTAGAAAGTTTACGCCTGGTTTCGAAAGAAATATGAGTGATAAGATGATTAAAGGTCTAGCTAATAATGGAGGAGTAATTATGATGAATTTTGGTTCTTCCTTCGTTAATCAAAAATCCAATAAAATTTTTTCTCAAATTGATAAGAGAGTTAGGCTATATAAAACAAAAAATAAAATAATAAGTGATAATCTAGAATTAGAAAAATATAAAAATAATCTAATAAATGAAATGAACCCCTTTGCATCATTGGAGGATGTAGTAGAATCAATTGATCATGTTTACAAGTTAGTCGGAGTCGATCATATTGGATTTGGATCCGATTTTGATGGACTGGGTAATTCACTTCCCAAAGGATTAAAAGATGTTTCTATGTACCCAAATATTATTGAAAAACTTCTAAAGAAAAATTTCTCTGAAAAGGATATAAAAAAAATATGTAGTGAAAATTTATTTAGGGTATGGAATGCTAACCTCCAAAATCATCAAACCTAATATTCTCCTCAGGCACACCCATATCATCTAACATTTGTAGAACGGCCTGATTCATAAGAGGAGGACCACATAGGTAGTATTCTACATCCTCAGGCTCCTCATGCTTATTTAAATAATTATCATATAGTACCTGATGGATAAAACCAACATAGCCATCTTTTTTATCTTCAAGTTTTTCTTTTATACTCCAGTTATCTTCTGGAAGTGGCTCTGATAATCCAACAAAAAAGTTAAAGTTTTTAAAATCCTTTTCTATCTTTTTAAAGTGGTCCATGTAAAAGAGTTCTTTCTTAGATCTCCCACCATACCAGTAAGAAACTTTTCGATTAGTTTTTTGGGTGTGAAATAAGTGAAAAATATGAGAACGTAATGGAGCCATTCCAGCACCACCTCCAATATAAATCATTTCTCTTTGGGTCTCGTTGATATGGAATTCTCCGTAAGGACCAGATATATAAATTTTATCTCCCGGTTTTCTAGAGAAAACATACGATGAGCAGATGCCAGGGTTTATATCCATCCACTTATTATTTACCCTATCCCACGGAGGAGTTGCTATCCTAATATTAAGCATAATTATATTTCCCTCTGCAGGGTGGTTTGCCATAGAATAAGCCCTAAAAATTGGCTCATCATTTTTCATCTTTAATGGCCATAGGTTGAATTTATCCCAGTCACTTTGAAAAACATCTTCTTCATGACCAAGCTCTGGGTGGGGAGTAATATCCATGGTCTTGAAATCTATATCTGTTTCAGGGACATCAATTTGAATATAACCTCCTGATTCGAAGTCCAGTTTCTCTCCGGGAGGAAGCTTAACAACAAACTCCTTTATAAAAGTGGATACATTATAGTTAGATACAACCTCACACTCCCATTTTTTAATGCCAAAAATCTCCTCAGGAATCTCAATTTCCATATCCTGTTTTACTTTAACCTGGCAGGATAATCTAACATTATTTGTTTTTTCTAGTCTAGATAAATGTCCAACTTCTGTAGGTAGGACATCTCCTCCACCCTCTGATACTGTGCATTTACACATTGCACAAGTTCCACCGCCTCCACATGCAGAAGGTAGGAACATTTTCTGTGTTGCTAGAGTCGATAATAGTGTTGAGCCAGCAGGAGCTATTAATGGGTTATCAGAATCTCCATTAACAATTATACTAACATCTCCAGATTGGACCAATTTTGATTGAGCAAATAGAAGAATAAAAACAAGCATTAATATAACTAATGAAAATGCTATTACCGAAGTTACAATTGTTAGGGACACTTATGTCTATTTATTTTTTGACAAATATATAATAGAAAAAATCATTTTTATAAAAAATAATTTTAGTTTTTAAGTAGTGCTAATAGCTTTGAAATTTTTGTTTTTAAATCCCTTCTATCTACTATAAAATCTATAAACCCATGTTCAATTAAAAACTCTGATCTTTGAAAACCTTTTGGTAAATTTGATCCTATTGTTTCTTTTATTACCCTAGGTCCTGCAAAACCAATTAGGGCTCCTGGTTCTGCTATATTAAAATCTCCCAACATGGCAAAAGATGCTGAAACACCACCTGTAGTTGGATCAGTTAATAATGAGATATAGGGAATTTTATTTTTATCTAGTAGAGAAAGTTTGGCTGAAGTCTTTGCCATTTGCATTAGGGAATAGGTAGATTCCATCATTCTTGCACCACCTGATTTTGAAATTATCATAAGAGGAACTTTCTTCTTGAGAGATAAGTCAATAGCTCTAGAAATTTTTTCTCCAACAACTGATCCCATTGATCCCCCAATAAATGAAAAGTCCATACATGATATAATTAAGTCATTGCCATTAACCTTACCTTTAGCGGTCCTGATTGCATCATTTAAACCTGTTGTCTTGATTGTTTTTTTAACCCTTTCCTTATATGATTTAGTATCTACAAACTTCAGCGGATCTTCCGATAAAATATCTGCATCATATTCTTGGAAAGATTTATTATCAAATAATATCTCGAAATATTCTTTTGACCCTATCCTAACATGGTAATCGTCTTCTGGGCATACGTAGGAATTATTTTTTAGCTCTCTAGTATGAACTATAGATCCTCCTGGAGTTTTATACCACATACCATCTGGTAGTTCTTTCTTCTGCGAAGTGGGTGTATTTATATTTTTATCCTGCCTGTTAAACCATTTCATAACTTAAATTTAATCAAGTTCTTCATAATCTACATATTCACCCTCCTTATCTAGAATACTACCTTTTTTATTTTTTGAAGAATTAAAATTTTTATGAGAAGTCTTGATAACTTTTTTTAAGAAGAAGGATGATAATTTATAACACACATATATTATCAGAAATATTATAAATAAAAACTTAAACATAACTATTTACTTAGGTACAGATTTCTCTTTGAATAAATGTCAAGAAAATAATCATCCATTAAATCGTCAATAAAGTAAATCGACTCCCCAGTAGATTTCATTTCAGGTCCAAGTTCTTTATTTACATTAGGAAATTTATTAAATGAGAATACAGGTTCTTTTATTGCGTATCCATTTTTATATGGATTCATTGTAAAGTCTTTAACTGTTTTCTTTCCTAGAATTATTTTAACAGCATAATTTACGTAAGGTTCCCTATATGCTTTGGAAATAAATGGCACTGTCCTTGATGCCCTTGGATTAGCTTCAATTATATATACTTTATCGTCTTTTATTGCGAATTGGATATTGATTAGTCCAACTGTTTTTAAAGCTAAAGCTATTTTTTTAGTATAACTCTTGATTTGATTTATTACAAAATCTCCTAAGCTATATGGGGGGAGTACAGCATTTGAATCTCCAGAATGAATTCCTGCAGGTTCAACATGCTCCATTATGCCAATAATGTAAACATCTTTACCATCACAAATTGCATCTGCCTCTGCTTCTATTGCACCCTCTAGAAAGTGATCTAATAATATTTTACCGTCAGGTTTATCTTTAATTAAATCAACCACATGCTCTTCTAAATCTTTGTCATTAATAACAATTTTCATTGACTGCCCACCAAGAACATAGGAAGGTCTGACAAGTAGAGGAAAACCTATCTTTTTTGATAATTCAATAGCATCTGTTGCTGAGTCAATTGTTCCGTATTCAGGGTATGGTATATTGTTTTCCTTTAACAGATCTGAGAATCTTCCTCTATCCTCAGCGAGATCGAGTGCATCAAAGGTTGTTCCCAAAATTTTAATACCATGTTTATCTAGTTTTTCTGATAATTTAAGTGCCGTCTGCCCTCCTAATTGTACAATAACACCTATTGGTTTCTCATGTAGAATAATTTCATAGAGGTGTTCCCAGAAAACAGGTTCAAAATACAATTTATCAGCTACATCGAAATCCGTTGAGACTGTTTCGGGATTACAATTAACCATGATAGTTTCATATCCACACTCTTTGGCAGCAAGTACACCATGTACGCAACAGTAATCAAACTCTATACCTTGACCAATTCTGTTAGGACCTGATCCAATAACTAAAACTTTCTCTCTGTCTGAAGAAACTGATTCATTCTCATCGCCAAATGTAGAATAGTAATATGGTGTTGCTGCCTCAAATTCTGCGGCACATGTGTCAACTAATTTATAATTTCTTTTGATTCCTAAGTCATGCCTTCTACTGAAAACCTCACTCTCCAGACACCCTAATATATGAGCAATTTGCCTGTCAGCATAACCTCTTTCTTTCATAAGTCTAAGGTCCGACTTAGGTATATCGTTTATGGTAAACTTCTTTATCTCTTTCTCCATCAGAACTAACTCATTAATTTGATTTAAAAACCATTTATCAATTTTTGTGATTTCTTGGATTGTTTTGAAAGGAAGACCTAGTTTTAAAGAATCATAAATATGAAATAATCTATTCCAACTTGCATTTTTAAGACTATCTAATAACTTATTTTGATCTTTCAACTCTCTACCATCTGCACCCAGTCCATTTCTTTTAATTTCAAGTGATTGGCATGCTTTCTGTAACGCCTCCTGAAAGTTATTTCCTATTCCCATAGCCTCACCAACTGATTTCATTTGTAGACCAAGCCTCCTATCTGAACCTTTGAACTTATCAAAATTCCATCTTGGAATCTTCACAATAACATAATCAAGAGCAGGTTCAAAAAAAGCAGAAGTATTTTTTGTTATCTGATTCTTTAACTCATCTAAATTATATCCTATAGCAAGCTTAGCCGCTATTTTAGCTATAGGGTAACCTGTTGCCTTAGATGCGAGAGCAGATGATCTAGATACTCTAGGATTTATCTCAATTCCTATTATACTATCATTTTTAGGATTAACTGCAAACTGCACATTACATCCACCAGCAAAATCTCCGATTCCATTCATCATCTTGATAGCTAGATTTCTCATCTCCTGATAAACAGA
>CENJ01035168.1_pt1 | contig 30807 bp, 27 predicted proteins | sample 356161 | NCBI WGS metagenome assembly CENJ01 (sample SAMEA2619531, study PRJEB7988) | marine metagenome | biome: marine biome (ENVO:00000447); feature: surface water layer (ENVO:00002042); material: "saline water (ENVO:00002010), including plankton (ENVO:xxxxxxxx)" | depth 5 m | reverse complement strand
ACACATCGAAAATCTTACAAGCTTTGGCCCACGATCACCAGAGTACCCACGAGCAAAGTTATCAACGTTATCTTATATTCGCTCCCAAATACCGCTCTCAATGAGTATACAACTCCATGAGTTCGACGCAAATGGGCTCAATGGCACCAATTTATGGGTAAGTAGTCGAGTAGAGAAAAAAAAATCAAATACGCTTATTATGATTGGTACTCATTGGGATACTCGCTCGGTCGCTGATCGAGACACCGATATTTCTCAGCGGAATATGCCAGTTTTAGGCGCCAATGATGGCGCGTCAGGTGTCGCAGTGCTGATCGAAGTGGCAAAACACCTCCATAGTAAGCCGCCTGGTGTAAATGTCGATCTTATTTTTTTTGATCTTGAAGACCTAGGTAATATTGGCAACAATAAATATGCCATAGGCTCAAGTAAGTTCGTAAAAGAAAATCCGAAATATCGACCCACTACAGGTATTATTATTGATATGGTTTGTGATAGAGACTTGCGTATACCCCGAGAGTACTACTCATCTGTGAGCGCGCCAGAAGTCCTTGATCGAGTGTGGGAAAGCGCTGAGCGACAAGATGCGAAAGTTTTTAAAAATGTAAGAGGAGGGGCGGTTATTGACGATCATATTCCATTTCTGCAGGTGGGAATTCCCGTCGTAAATCTCATCCATTTTCCATTTCCAAATACTTGGCACACTACTAACGACACAATCAAATTTTGTAGGTCACGCAGTTTGAGTCAAGTTGGTCGAGTTATCTTGGATTTTATCTATTATTATGACTTAAATCAGACAATAAGATAAAAGCAACTTCATAAAACCGAACGCAAAGAGCTGATACAGAAATCAACATTCTCAGGGGTGCTTGCGTGTCCCATGAGCCCGATGCGCCAGACCTTGCCAGCTAAAGCACCTAATCCAGCACCAATTTCTAGGTTAAATTCTTCGAGCAAACGGCTACGAATTACCATATCATCAACCCCGTCCGGGATCGACACTGCATTTAATTGAGGTAGTCGATCCGCCTTGTTTACAACGAATTCTATCCCCATGGACTCAAGACCATCATACAGTCGAAGATGATTCTCTCTGTGACGCTTCCAGGCAGCCTCCAGCCCTTCCTCTTGAACCATAACGAGAGACTCATGCAACCCATACAAACAATTAACCGGTGCAGTATGATGGTATGCTCTCTTGCCCTCTCCCCCCCAATAGTCCATTACCAAATTCAAATCTAAGAACCAACTTTTAACTTTAGTCTGTCGGGTACGAATCTTTTTAGCGGCGCGCTCATTGAAGCTTACCGGAGACAGTCCAGGTGGGGCCGATAAGCACTTTTGGGACCCCGAGTAAATCGCATCGATTTCCCAGTCGTCGACAAACAGAGGGGTTCCCGATAACGAAGTAACAGTATCAACAATCGTGATACAGTCGTACTCATGGGCCAATCGAACCAAAGATTTCGCATCAGATTGAACCCCCGTAGAAGTTTCTGCATGAACAAATGCCACGATCACAGCACTAGGATTTTGCTTTAAAGCCTCCTCAAGTTTTATCGGATCAACAGCACTCCCCCACTCGTCATGAACCATGATTGCCGAGCCACCACAACGCTCTACATTTTCACGCATCCGTCCTCCAAAAACTCCGTTTTGACAGACAATAACCTCATCACCGGGCTCAATCAGATTTGCAAAACAGCATTCCATCCCCGCCGAACCCGGCGCAGATACCGCAAATGTAAGCTGATTATTAGTCTGAAAGACATACTGCAAAAGTGTTTTTATCTCATCCATCATTTCTATGAATGACGGATCTAGGTGCCCTATAGTCGGCCTAGCCATAGCACTAAGAACACGCTCACTCACGTCGGATGGTCCTGGCCCCATAAGAGTCCTTCGTGGGGGGATGAATGAATTTATGTTCAAACCACTCTCCTTTTTATTACAGAATTTGGTTGGCGATGAAAGACCAAAAACTGGGAGGGGAAAATAAATCTTATTTGCGCCATTTAAAAACCAAAAAAAGATAGATATTCGTATTAAACTTGGTTATGAAAAAAATTGGTCGTTTTGATCAAAAATAAATTTTATATGAATTTGGTAATCAAGCAAGTAAGAACCAACAGTATTTTATGTTCCACCATATACGTGTAAAATTACCCTTACAGCGCACTAATAGCAAATCATACATAGGGTCCATCAAATGCCTCGTCTGTTCGACCTCTGCCCGAATAAGCTAAAACAATCTTCTCTCAAGAATTTTAGCATAATGGCACTCGGCACAGCGATAGCTCTGTCACCAAAATTTATTACAGCGATGAGTGCTGAAGAAGCTATGCGAGACTATCAAGCCGCCATAGAACGCGCTGAGGCCAATAGTGATGCATTCTCAATCCAGTTATCGGAACTATATATGGGGCTGGGGAGGGTATTAATGAACGATGAAAACTATCCAGATGCACAACGAGCCCTCAAGCGAGGTATGCAAATTGAACGAGTTAATTTCGGATTACACAGCATCTCTCAAACACCTTATCTTTTCTTGCTCGCTGACCTAGATATTCTTGCAGGGGATGCAGAATCAGCTCAAAAAGCGATGGATTCAATATACCTGCTCGGGAGAAATAATTATGGTGCTTCTGATCCCCGCATCCTGGAAATACTGGATAAGATTCTTAACTGGCAGGTAGCTCACTATAGAGCCAATCCCGGCCGAGGGGGTCTTAACTACATTGTCGCTGCCGACATCGTATCACAGCGAATGTCGAGATTAATGAAGAAAAGTGTACCTATGGAAGATCCAAAGACACCTATCTACTATCAAAAACTCGCAGCGGTGCAATACCTTGTGGCAACTCATGTAGATCAGTATGGATTACCAACCGAGGCAACTATTGAAATAACTACCAACTCCAGTGCACAAACCACAAGTCGCTCTGCCGCTGGGTTAACATATTATCGACGTGGGAAAGCAGCCTTAATCAGTAGAGTAGAATCTCTCTCTAATCAACCTGGTTCAGACCTCATAAGCCAGGTGAATGCCATCGCTCAGTTAGCCGATTGGTATCTTGTCTTTGGTCAAAGCCATGCGGCTATCAAAGCATACGGCCTCGCATTTGAAACACTTTTGGATGAGGGTGTATCTGAAGATGTGCAATCAATTTTTTTTTCCAAGCCACAGAAAATTGAGTTCAATCTCCCGGAAAACAACCAAGATAAACGTCACAAGGTTTTAGAAGTTTCTGCACTCATCACTAAAAGAGGTCGAGCAAGAGATATTCAATTTATAGACCCTCCTGAAGACTTATCTGAAGAAGAAATGCGGTCGATACGTCGATCTATCCAAAAAAGTCGATACAGACCTCGTCTAAATGAGGGTAACCCAGAGGAGTCCCCTTATAAAATATTCCTGGCACGATCGGGTGTCGGTAATCAGTCTTGAGCCACCCTTCATGGTAAGAGGTAAATCATGAGTAATCATTTTTTTTTAAATTTTAAAACAATGTTTCAAGAATACCTTCGGTCCATAAACTCCGTAGGGGGTATTTTTCTATGCTTCAATTTACTTGCCTGTAGTTCTATTGCCCCAATCCCCACCAGCTCAAGCACGTCTTCGGGAGGAGCAACGATTAATATTCCGGGTGGCAGCGTAAATATTCCCGGAGGGATTTCCATTCCCACTGGGTCGTCTACAACTAGTTCAGATAGATCAGCTTCAGGCGGCCCTGTCGGTAATGGTGAGGGGCCCTCGTTGGAGGAGCTAGACTCAAACCTCGAAAACTCGTTAGATGACTTTGACAGTCGTGTAAGCGGTTCTGGTGGTGAGTCCGGCATAGATGTGCTTGACCCGATGGGAGGCAGAACCTTGGCAGCTGACTCAGATCAGCCGATGTATGAAGAACTTGAGGAGAACGGAAACCCAGTCGCGGCGCGCGCAGACCAGGGAGCAGGTGATGCCAAATCCTCGGGAGACCTAGAATCAATGCCCTCCAAAAATCAAAATTCCGGCAACGCTACAACTATACCGATTCCTGACGATATTGGTGAAGGGCAAGGTGATGACATTGTCGAAAGACAAATAAGGGAAGCTGCGTCTCGGGAGACTGACCCGATTCTTCGTGAGAAATTATGGGAAGAGTATCGCCGTGCAAAAGGATAAACATAAAACATGAATAACTATATCTTTCCGACCAAGAATGAACTTTATTTTACAGGTATGGTAATTGCTTTTATCCTTTGCATGGCCGCACCCTCACAAGCGGCTATCGATAAGATCACTTCTTCAACTCCAATCACCCTGCTTTCGCCGACCATATCAGTTCCGGTAAAAGCGCTGCTAGATGTGGGTATCGTTGCCTTCGATGACGGTCTTGATCTAACTGATGAGGATGACACAGTCTTTCCCGAAGTCCGTTTAGCAGAGTCGGTATATTTTGCAACACAACTTCTTAGGGTACTGGAAAAGAGCGGTGCGTGGGGACCTGTTCGAGTTATCCCTGACAGAGACGCAATAATGGATTTATACATTGAAGGGACTATCTTGCAATCGGATGGTGAAACCTTGGCAATGGAAATAGTAGCACGAGACAGCGGTGGACTCACATGGTTTACCAAAAAATACCGGACCACCGTCGGAAAATATGCATACGACAGAAGGAGAAAGAACGCCGGCGACCCATTTCAGAATATGTATATCAGCATAACGAATGAGCTCCTACAACAATATGAAAGGTATGGCGTGAAGCGCGCGTTAGAGCTTCGACAATTGTCGGAACTGCGTTTTGCTCAACGGTTCTCCCCACAGGCCTTCAACCAATACACACAGACAGACAAAGAAGGCAAAATAAAAATAGTTCGTCTACCATCAGACGCGGATCCACTCCTAAAAAGAGTGCGCCGGATTAGAGACCGAGATCACCTGTATATTGACCGGATGCAAGAATTCTACGACGGTTTTTCGAGACAAATGCACGTGCCCTATCAGGACTTCAGGCGAGCATCCTATGACTCGGTTGTGAAAGCAAGGCAACTAGAAAAACAGGGAAATCAACGCATAATAGCGGGAATTGGAACCATTGTGGCAGGGATCTACGGTCGTCTTGAGAGTGACACCAGCGCGGGCCGCCTAGCCAGTACCACGACAGCGGGAGCAGGTGGCCTATTGGTGAAATCGGGTCTTGAAAAAAAACAAAGGGCGGCGAGTTACAATGAGTCGGTGGCTGAAATGGGTTCCGGTCTCGAAACAGCGCTGGCCCCTGAGATAATCGAACTCGAAGACCGAACCGTAACCCTCTCTGGTAACGTGCAGGCTAAGTACCAACAATGGCAGGCCTTGTTGCTACAAATCTATGCAGAGGAGCGGATACCGCCGGAAAATGAATAGAAAACAGTTAACACTTCTAACGCTTATTTCTATTTCGGTAACCATAGCTTTTGTACTCCCAAAAGTGATAGATGACCCGTTATTTACGATCAAAGAAAATCCAATTGAAAGCAGCCCACAAGTACCACAGCTAACTCCCTCTCAGTTAGCTGAAAAGCAAAAGTATCGCCTTACTTCGCAAGAGTTACTGGCTCAAATAATCACAATGAGAGACTCATTAGATGCACGCGGAGTCAGAAAATGGGGGCAAGTTGATTTTTTTGAGTCACTTAAATTAATTGAAATTGGTGACCAATTGTACTTGGACACCAAGTATCAGCAAGCGATCGCACAGTATAATCTCGCACTCTCAAGACTCAGAGCGTTGGAGAACACCGCCGAGGCCACGCTCGATGCTAGCATAAAAAGTGGATTGAAAAGTATCCTTCAAGGAGAAGTGTATGAGGCTCAAAAATATGCCCAAACTGCTATCACAATAGCACCTGATAATCCTCAAGCCACCTTGCTCTTGAGGAGAAGTGAATCACTGCCGAAGGTCCTTGTGCATTTCCGGGACGCAACTGTACATCATGATGCTGGTAAGTTGGACTTGGCTAAGCGCCAATACCAATTAGCATTAGCACTCGATGATAATTTTTTTCCAGCTAAAACAGCGCTTAAAAAGATTAACAAAACCCTTCTGGATCGAGATTTTCAATCACTTATGAGCCTTGGATGGGATAAACTCGAAAAAAATCAGTTTCAAGGCGCCAGGAATGCATTTATATCAGCAGCGACACTGGATAAAAGCAAAATATCCGTCGACAAGGCGTTGCTGCTACTTGAGACGCGAAAACAACAATATGAAGTAAAAATAAAAATGGAACGAGCCAGAAAGCTGGAATTGGACGAGAATTGGGCTCAAGCGTTGCAAGTCTATAATGACCTAATCCAACTTGACGGCACCCTAGTCCAACCAAGAGTCAAAAAGATTAATGCCTCAATTCGTAGTGACTTAGATCGTCAAACCAACGTTATATTGTCAACTCCGCTGGCCTTGGCTGATAAAAAGACCTATGAAGAAGCGAAAGTCTTACTAGACAATCTCCTCGGAATCGCATCTAGCGACGTTGAGACACCCAAGTTATTAAGTCAAATTAGAGATCTAGAGAAATTACTTGAGCAGTCACAGACTGCCACAGAGGTTATCTTTCAGTCAGATGGTCAAACTGAGGTAACCCTTCTTCGCGTAACAAAGCTCGGGGTTTTTGCGCGTAAAACGGTGTCCTTGCGTCCTGGAAAATATAGCATTCTTGGCGCTAGAACCGGATTTCGAGACGTTTTGATAGAATTTACGATCGATATCGGCTCAAATAATGTGCCTATTGATGTTCGTTGTAGTGAGACAATATAAATCCAGTGATGCGATATTCCGTGAACAGTAAATGAAGCTTACCACAAATCATCAGCAATCATTGCAGCTCAGGCGAGGATATGAACTCAACAGATCGGGAAGTAGTGGAGGAAAACCTTAAGCCCACAAAATTTTTACCTTTGGATGGTGAGACCAGACAACAGAGGGGTAAAGTTTCCATAGGTTTATGGGTTTTGGCTATTACCCTCGCAGCAGCCTCACTTGTGATGCTCTACCTTGCATCAGCAAGTCCAGTAATCATTACCACCACGCCTCCAGACAGCCGCATCGAGTTATCAGGTATATCGTTTAGAATCGGATCAAACTATCTCTTGCTCCCAGGAAAATATGAAGTAAAGGTAACTGCCAAGGGTTATAAACCATATGATATGGATCTTGAAGTGTCCTCAAACAACGAGCAACAATTGAACGTGGTGCTAGAACCCCTTCCCGGACAATTACAAGTTGAATCAACATTGACGGAAATAACTGCTCTGGTCGATGGTGCGCCATCTGTCACCACCCTACCTGGAGTAATCAAAGGACTTAAAAAAGGCACTCACCAAATCGTCCTCTCCAAAACCAGGTACTTGGATTCAAAATATGACGTTGACATTATTGGCCTAGGCACAACACAAACCCTGTCGGTTGAGCTGCAACCCGGCTGGGGAACTCTGAAAATTGACTCTGTGCCGAGTGCCGCTGAGCTTTGGGTGGATGATAAATTTGTAGGTAATACGCCTACCAGTGCTGAGGTTTTACAGTCAGGTAGTTCCATCTTGCTTAAAAAAAGCGGATTTAATAATTGGTCGGGTACATTAAGTGTTCCTGCCGGCGAAACCCAGGTTTACCCGCCAGTTTCCCTAGTCACAGCGGACGGATATCTGCAGCTAGAAACTGTTCCCACTGGCGCAAGTATGACGCTCAATGGTAATTTTCAAGGAATTACGCCACTCAAGATTCCAGTACGTCCCGAGCAAAAACACAAAATCGATGTGATGATGGATGGATATATCAAAAAACCCTACAGGTTCACTGTTGCCTCCGATCAAGTACTGGAGTTGCAGTTAACGTTGCAAGAGGACATCGGAGAAATTGCACTTTCCGTATCCCCCGAGGGAGCAAAGGTATACGTTGACAGCAAGTTTTCGAGAACCGGATCGCAAACTCTTCGGTTACCATCGAGGCAACATGAACTCAGGGTAGAGCAGGAAGGATATCGAACTGAAACATTTAAAGTATTACCGCAACCATCACAGCAGCAGGCTCTTTCAGTCACCCTCCTGACGGAAGAAGAAGCGTATTGGTCAACACGTCCTAATCGAATAAAGACGGTTGGCAACATACAGTTATTATTAATGCGTCCAAAAGCGCCATTCTCAATGGGAGCACCCCGAAGACAACCTGGACGACGAGCAAACGAGATCGAACGGTCTGTAGCACTGCAAAGACCTTTTTACATCGGGGAAACCGAAGTCTCAAATCGACAATTTCGCACGTGGAAAACAACCCACAGCTCATCAGCAATTTCCGGGAAGACCCTTGATATGGAGGACCAACCCGTAGTCAATGTTTCTTGGGTAGACGCCATAAGATTTTGTAACTGGCTCAGTAAACAAGATGGGCTTTCACCATTCTATATTTATGATTGTGACTTAAATGGGAACACCACGTGTCTACAAGGATTTACTGGCATAGATTGGTCATCAAATGGGTACCGTCTTCCGACCGAGGCAGAATGGTCGTGGGCGGCGAGGACGGGTGCTAGCGGTTCTACTCAAATTTATCCTTGGGGAAACGACCGCTTTCCTCCTGACCGAGTGGTTGGGAACTACGCCGATACATCAGCTGCAAAACTAGTGAGATTTAAATTAATCAGCTATACAGATGGGTATCCAGTTTCTGCTCCAACAGGGACATTTGCCTCGAATAAGAAGGGGCTGTATAACATAGGTGGAAATGTGGCCGAGTGGGTAAACGATTATTATAATCTGCAACCCCATCGAGGGGAACCCTTGATAGATTTCAAGGGTCCCGAGGAAGGGACCCGACATGTGATCAGGGGTGCTAGCTGGGCAATGGGATCAAGATCAGAATTACGGCTCACTTACCGGGACCATGGAAACGATCCGCGCATTGATTTAGGTTTTCGGATTGCTAGATATGTGGATAGGATTACTAAAGAATAATGATCAGGATTATTTTGTCATTCACAATCCCAACATTGTTTTATTTCTCCTGCCTCGCCCACTCTGATGAGGAAAGAAAAGACGATCAAGCAGCGGTTGAATCGGGGATAAAAAGTAATACTGAAAAAGAAAAAAGGATCGATGAGAACCAAAAAAACGAAGAGTTCAAGCCTTCCGAGGAAATATCAGAGGATTTTCCCGTACCCTTGCCTGCAGATATTTAAAACCGCCAGAGAGTTGGATTAAACGATGAAAAGAGATACGAACGAACTTTACTACCAATTGGTCACATTATTACTAGCATTTATCGTTATACATACAATTTTCGTGACTTTGATCAGACCAAATGCAGATGTAATTATCCGTCAACAAGTAGATCGGGCTTCAGTAGACGGTAATTATGTGGTACCTCGCTCTATCTTTGTCGTAATCAAGGATCTTGAGCAGGAATCCTGTTTTATACTAATGGTATGGGCCTTCGCTATTATGGGATATAAGGCTCGGTCTATCTACAAAGAACAAGCTTTGTTAAACCGCGCGTTAATCAATGTGAGGGAGGGCTCGAGGATACTGGTTGAGGACGTAGATCAATTTATAAAACCTCTTGAATCGTTGGCAGAAGAACAACGCAACCTCTTGCTTCCAAGGGCGTTACAATCAGCGCTCATGCGCTTCCAAATGACTGGAAACATTCAGTCTGCAAACGACGCAGTGGCTGCGGTCTGTGACACTGAGAGCGAACGCCTTGACTCTGAGTTATCGATGATCCGATATATTACCTGGGCGATACCGTCGATTGGCTTCATTGGTACTGTAAGAGGGATCGGTGCAGCACTAGGTCAGGCCCATGAAGCCATGCAGGGGAATATCGCTGGCGTTACCAGTAGCCTCGGAGTTGCATTTAATTCCACATTTGTCGCGCTACTAATCAGCATGGTAGTAATGTTTTTTATGCACCAACTCCAATTAATACAGGAGCGCCTCGTCCATGATTCACAACGTCACTGTGAAACCCAACTACTCCGTTTCCTCAAGGTTTAGGTACAAAGTATGACACTGGCAACGCTGGTTTTTAATGGACAGAGCCTTCAGATGTTTGTTGAGGATGGACGGAGCTACGAATCACCCGCTTATGTGCATATATCTGAGGTAGGGCTGATTTCAGGAGAAGAAGCGAGACAGCTCGCATGGTTGGAGCCGCAGAACAGCTACACAAGAAACTGGGATCAGTTGGATGAAAAACCGTTGGATAAACCAACGCGCTGGGCGCGACATCATGCAGATCTATCTTTTTTCCAACTTACCGAGTTGCTTTCAAAGATCGACTCACCTGAGCTCCTAGTTGCAATCCCTGGCAGCTTCGATGACCGCCGGCTCCAGCTTCTGCTCGGCCTTGTCGAGGCAGTGCCGGCCAAAATCTGTGGGGTCATTGAAGGTGCTCTTTTATACGCTGAAGACTACCACCGAGCGATCATCCAAATACACGGGCATCAAACGGTGATATCTCACCTAGAGCACACAGGACAATACATGCAAATTCTAAACTGTGAAGTAGTTTCAGACATTGGTTCGCTTCAATTATTGAAAAATTGCGCGAGGTATATCTCAGAGCGTTCTGTCCTCGCCACACGTTACGACCCAATGCACTCTGCAATTGCTCAGCAGAACCTATTCAATGAGCTACCAAGCATATTAGAAAAATTCAAAACGAGTTCAGAGACCGTGATTAATATTAAGTCTCCTGACTCGAACTTCTCATTGCATTTAAATCTCAAACACATACAACAAATGCTCGACCAAAAATTCGAGGCGTTAAAAGTCGTTTTAAAGGATTACGAGACTGAGCAATTGTGTTTGTCGCCTCAAAGTGACCTGCTGAAATTGTTATGTCCAGCATTGAGGGAATTAAAAGTGCCAGAGGACTCTTTAATTGAAAGAAAATGTATGCGATTTGCAACGCAAGCACAACGAGAGGGAAAACCTCTTAAACGGCTAAACCAGATTTTACTCTCACATATTAGCGATCTGCCTTACGATAAGGAATCCACCCGGAAAGACAAATCGCGAGGACGGATTGCGACACACCTTCTACACGACAGATGCGCATGGCCTCTAAGCTCGGTCCTAAGCTTCACACTTGCACAAGATAGGTTGTCAATCGCCTGTAAAGAGCAGAGCGGTGCCGATTTAGTTTTGTCTCTGGAAGACGGCAACTTCTCAATCACCCAAAAAAAAGAGGATCTTTATGCTCTTCTCCCGAACCAAGTGCTACCTGGCGAAACTCTCCAGATAGACAAACACCAGCTCGCACTCATTGAGGTGGTTGATGCCTAAACAACGCCGAAATATCGCGTTAAGTTTGTCCTTTTTAGACATAATGGCTTGTGGGTTTGGAGCTGTTACCCTCCTTTTTTTAATATTTAGGCACAGCGCGTCAGAGGTGCAAGACCCAAACACGAACGCTGCGGCTGAAATGGAGTTGTTGAAAAAAGATCTTCAAGTAGCCAAAGAACAAAGAGCAGCACTCTTGAATAGCCTTGAGGCATTAGAAACCAAAGTGGTCGAAGCACAAGGACTATCAAGACGGGTTATCACCGAATTAGAAGAGACAGAAACTAGCACTCAAACCGATCCGCAAGAAGAAATCGATGAACTTCGGCGTCAAGTTGAAATACTCGAAAAAGAAACCGCAGAGCTTGAAGACATTGAGTATGGCGATAAGGTTAGAGAATTTGTTGGGGATGGTAACCGGCAGTACTTAACAGGTCTGAAACTGGGTGGTGAGCGCGTTTTGATATTTGTGGATGGTTCGGCAAGTATGCTAGCGGATAATGTAGTTAATGCTATTATTCGACGTAATATGGATATCCAACAACGTCAATCTGCTCCAAAATGGGTTTGGACAATGAGTACAGTAGAATGGTTGTTGGCACAGCTCCCTGCCAGTAGCAGATTTCAGTTGTACATATTTAACACGTCGGTCTCAGCTGCCATTAACGGCACCGATGGAGAATGGCTAGACGCCGCCGACTCATTGTCAGTAGAACGCGCGGTAGAGGGCCTTCGTGCTTTCGCTCCTGCCGCAGGCACAAGCTTAGAAAATGCGGTGGTGAGCATAAATAACTTTGACAAATCTCCAGACAATATCTTTATTCTTACCGATGGTTTACCAACACAGGGTGCACGAGCACCCTCCTCATCGATGGTTGACGGTGACCAAAGAAGAAAATACTTTCAAAATGCAATCAAAAAGATACCCGATGGAATCCCAGTTAACACAATATTATTTCCAATGGAGGGCGACCCAGAGGCTGCAGCCTTATTTTGGCAACTCGCTTTAAATACTCAGGGAGCCTTTATTGCCCCCTCTCGGGACTGGCCATAAAATGTTTAATCGATTCAAGGTCGACAAATGAAATCTAAAAGGCGTCAAACCTCCGAGGCGAGTTTGGCATTCCTGGACGTAATTAGCTGCGGTTTCGGGGCAATTGTGCTCCTTCTTGTGATCGCAAGGATTGGTGACCCCGCCACCATCGAAGATATGAAGGACCAACTAGTAGGATCACTCAAAGCTTTTCAGGTTGAACTTTTTGACATCAGGGGAGATACAGTCCTGTTAGAAGAACAACTAGTTTCCCAGCAGGAGCAGCTTTCACAGCTTAGAGAAAGAATTGCCCGCTTACAGGCGCAACTAGCTTCTGCCAAGGCCCAAGCAACTGAAAATGCTCAATCATTGGCTCAAGAAAAAGAACAACTGAAACTAGTTCAACAGGTTCTCTCTGAGGAAATGCTGCGTCTACAAGAAGCTAGCTCTATTAGTCAAAACGATCTTGTGGGCGGAATTCCCGCCGATAGTGAGTACATTATATTTGTAATAGATACATCTGGCAGTATGCAAAGTAGGGCTTGGGAAAAAGTAAAAAAAGAAATGATCAACATTTTAGATGTATATCCAGAAGTAAAAGGTCTTCAAGTGCTCAATGACATGGGTCAATATATGTATGACGCCTATCGAGGTCAGTGGATTACAGATAATCCTGATCAGAGGGATGACATCGTGAGAACGTTGCAACAGTGGGCTCCATTCAGTAATTCCAGCCCTGTGGAAGGCATAGAAGAGGCGCTACGCGACTTTTACGAGCGAGATAGAAAAATTAGCATATACATATTAGGAGACGACTTCCAAGGTCGGTCAGTCAAGCGGGTCGTTGACATGGTGAATCAAATTAATCAAATTGATCGTAAAATTGGTGGTCTCGCAAGAATTCATGCGATAGGGTTTCCTGTACAGTTTACTGCAGGAAGGGAACCAGGAGCTGGCGCGATTAAATTTGCAGCACTCATGAGAGAATTAAGCTATAACAATGGTGGCACCTTCGTTGGATTAAACAGCTTAAATTAGTTTAGGTACCGATATGCGCAGTCAGCATCCAGTTTTTTTTATTACCATTGTATGCATCGCTTTAATCGTCAAAGGATGCGGTGGTACCACGCAAGTGCTCTCCGAGGAGAGCTTCCCCGAACTTCTGGCACCATCGCGTGCCTTTTATGCTGTGATAATTTTCACACCAGAATTTTCAAATTATGTTGCAAGGCCTAGTAGCAAAACAAGCCTGTCAATTGGGAGCGCCCAAGAAAATATTATGCGGAAAACCTTCTCGGCTTTGTTCGACACGGTAGATTTTTTTGATTCAGAAGAAAAGATAGAACAGGCGCCAGATATTATAATTCACCCATCAGTAGTAGAGTCGCAAATCGCAGTCCCCTCTCAAAACTATCTGAATGTCTATGAAATTTGGATCAAGTACAATCTTAAGCTTACTGACGTTGAGGGTAACCTTATTGATAACTGGTTCATGCCGGTGTATGGAAAAACGTCCGACTCATTTATGTTACAGAAAGAAAAGGCTATAGGTTCTGCTACCAGAGCTGCTCTCCGGGATATTGGTGCCAAACTTAGTCTTGATTTTTATAGGATTCCATCAGTCGAAAGACATCTTAGAGAAAAATCAGGGAGATCGTAACACATGCCGCTTGTGATAAATTGCATATTAATTTTCATACTGACCGCTTGTAACACCACTACAACGATAGACGAATATCGAAGTTTTGATGAAGGAGTAACTGTGAGTAGTGAGGAGACTATCGCGCTCCTTGGACGCAGAGATGCAGGGCATTATGAAACAGACGACGAATTTGTTGCCTGTGTAGGCGACAAATTACGATCGCTAAGCCTAAATGTTTTACCTGAACGCAGGCTAATTGACGCCTTATATCCTTGGCTTGAACCCAGAACAGCGCCGAAGGGATTACTTCGTATGCGACAACTCATACAGGAGCCTTTAATTAACAAAGCAATAACAGAAAGAGGAATACGATTCTTGATATGGTTAGACGGTTCGACAGAAACGCTCGACCGAAACGGTTCTATCAGTTGTGCGGCAGGTCCTGGAGGCGCGGGATGTTTTGGTTTTGCAACATGGGACAAGGCATCTGTCTATGAGGCAATCGTTTGGGATCTATCGGATGTGAGTGAAGTAGCGCGAGTTCGAGTCGATTCTGAAGGCACCTCATACCTCATAGGTGCCATCGCCCCTATTCCGCTTTTGACGCCGGTAAAAAGTGACGCTTGTAAGGGACTTTCCTCACAGCTAGAGGCAATATTCAATTAAAAAACTATAATTCAGGTAATAAGATGTCTGTAACCCGGAACATCAATTGTTTTACTAAAATAGCCGTCTTCGCAACGGCATTTTTAGCGTCGCAAACAGCCCTATCTATCTCTAGCGGCCAAAAACAGTATGAGGAACTATTGAAGCGGACACCATTGTTCAACGATCCACAGCTTACTTCCTACATCGAAGACTTGGGAGCTGAGGTTGTATCAGTATCAGAGATGGCGGGCGAGAAATTTATATTTAGCTTACTTGATGATCCCGCTCTTAATGCTTTTGCTACGGCAGACAACTTCGTTTACATTAATCGAGGACTTTTAAACTATGTAAGCAACGAGGCTCAGCTTGTTTCTGTAATTGCGCATGAGGTAGCACATGTGACTCGGGGACACATTAATAAGCAAGTGAAGAGCGGTACCGCGACTCAAGTCCTATCGACCGTTGCTGCAATGTTGGCTAATAGTAACGAGGTATATGAAGCCGGAATGGCCTATGGTAATTCAAAAGTTCGTTCAATGGGTCGAAATCATGAGCTTGAAGCAGACCAGAGCGGTGCAGAGTACATGGCGAAGCTTGGTTATGATGTTGATCAAATGATTTCAATGCTATCCATCATGAAGGATTTCGAAACGCTTCAAAAAGATCAAGCAAAAAGGAGAGGGGCAATAAGGCCTACTTATCACGGTGTTTTCGCATCACATCCTCGAAACGATGCACGTTTAAGAGCAGTAGTTTCTCGTGCAAAAAAACTCACGATTGATAGCACCCGTGGAAACGGCGCTGAAAAATATAGAGCTCTCACACAGAACTTGATCTGGGGCGAAAATTTTCTTGCTAAAGACACACCCAAAGAGCGTTTTTCAGACTTAACGTGGCGCGTCAGGTTTGATTATCCGCAGGGTTGGGTGCATGCGCGCGGCACCGCGCCTAAAGCCACTGTAGGGCACGGACCTGATAAGCTGTCAACACTGAGTATGTCGCGTTTAGCGAGGACTGCTCAGACTCCCGAAGAGTATCTATATAATCAACTGAACATTTCTGAAATTAAAAATGGAGAGGAAATCACGCCATCGCGTTTGAGAGGATTCACGGGACTGGTCTCAAGTTTTGATGAAATCAAAAAACAACAATCGATTGCCCGCATTGCCGTAATTTATTATAAGTTGAGCGCATATGTTTTCGAAGGGAAAACTGATGACGGCACCGACTTCCTCGAACAAGATAAATTATTCCTGCAGGCCATAAACACTTTTAGGCCGATTTCGCAAGCCGAAATAGCTGGCCAGAGGCCTCAACGCATTCACTACGTTAAAGCGACATCTAATACCACTTTTGACGGCTTAGCAAAGGCGTTCAGTCTCTCGAAAAATGATGTGGACACCCTCAGAGTTATAAACGGCCTGTATCCTTCTGGAGAACCGCAGGCAGGGGAAATAGTAAAGGTATTTCGACAATGAAATTGATTAACAAATAATATGTGGATAATGCGCGCACATTAGCCATGAAAATTGAGCTTTTAATCCCGTTTTTGATTGTTGGTTTAACCCTTTGTTTCTTTTTGATCCCAAACAAGCACACCGACCAGCAATCAAAATTGCCACATTTAGCAGCCCCAAAAATAGAACTAGGAATATTGGATAAATTACAAACTAACATTGAGAATAAATTATCAATAAAACAAGAGCAAGACCTCTTCGAATCTCCGCAAACAGTCAATGAACAGCTTGCCGAGAGTAGTCTGGAAAAACGTCTCGTCCGACTGACCAAAACTGTGACCACCAATTTAGAGCCCTCAGAATCTGAGCTTCAAAACTTTTTTAAACTCAACCAAGAAGATTACCGAGAAAATTCCTTAATATCACTCAAACAAGTAACATATGCGATTTCAGCTCGAGGCGGACAAGCATATGAGGCTGCTATGAAAGATCTGTCCGCGAGCAAACGAGGAATTATTCCCATCGGCGACCCAAATCCTCTGCTAGATTATTATGAGAAAGTTACAAGTGTTAGACTTGAGGAACTCTTTGGCGAAGACGCCGCAAATAAAATCTTATCTCTTGCCTCCAATACCAAATCATTGCCATGTTGGAGCGAACCAATAAGATCAACGAATGGATACCACTTGATATGTATCGAATCCTTTGAACTCGGCGCCTTGCCGTCACTTAAAGAGGTTCGTTTTCAGGTTCTAAATGATTGGCGTAACAGCATAAGCTCTATCCACTAGATAGTGTTACATCTACATCAAAAAGAGAGCAAAAGTTTAATGTACCCAATGTTACTATCTACCAAGCGTATGAAAAAAATTTTTAAGACCATCAGGACCGGCAGTTTGCCAAATCTTTAAGGCAGCCGTTCCGATGATGGCAACATCAGCAGCTCCACGTAATACTTGCAAATCATCGCGATCTGAAATTCCAAACCCAACGCCTAACGGAACATCGGTGTGACTGCGACATCGCTCAAGCAATGCCAATACTTCATCATCAATATTACTTTTTGTCCCTGTCACCCCTTTTCGGGCAACTACATACACCATGCCGCTGCTCGCCGCGCCCAATTCAGCCAAACGCCTTTCACTATTTGTTGGCGTCATGAGAATAATCGGATCGATACCGCATGACAGGGCTTCCTGGCGAAAAATCTTTGACTCCTCAATCGGAAGGTCAGGGAGAATAAATGCAATACCTCCCGCAGCAGACAATCGTTGCAAAAAGTCTTTTTCACCCATTTTAAAAACTGTATTGTAATATCCCATCATTAAAACTTTAAACGCAAATCGTGACGTAACAGCGCGCATAAAATCAAAGCATTGATCAATCGTGGTACCAGATTTCAGTGATTCTTCGTTAGCCCGAACAAAAATTGGTCCATCAGCACTCGGTTCAGAAAAAGGAAATTGTAGTTCTACTAAGTCAACGCCTGCTTGTTGCATAATTTCCAGTGCTTGCATATTTGCTTCGAAAGATGGATACCCACAGACGACATGCGCCATTATCAGGAGGTCCTTATCCCGACGACGTTCCCTAATATAATTAGCTAGCTCCATCAATTTTCCTCTAACCGATACTGGTCTGCTTTACCCTTTATGAAACTTTTCCATTGTTGATCATTAAGTGCATCCGCAATCATGAATATATCCTTGTCACCACGACCAGACTGATTGATTAGGATAATCTGGTCGGTCCCCATTGTTGGCGCCTCCTTAATCGCGGTTGCAAAAGCATGTGTGGTCTCTAAAGCAGGAATCAATCCCTCCGTCCTCATGGTGAGGCGCAAAGCTTCCTTGACCTCCAAATCGGTAGCTGCCTCAAAGCGCACTTTATCCTGCTCCCATAGGTAAGAAAAGATAGGATTGATACCAATATAATCAAGCCCTGCGGCAATTGAGTGTGTCTCTAACATATTTCCTTGCTCATTCTGGAGAAAATAGGTCTTATAACCTTGTGCTACTCCCACAGAAGCGTCGTTATATGCCAAGCGAGCTGCATGCATATTTGAACCCGCACCCAAACCGCCCGCCTCACAGCCCACCAATTCAACATTGTCGTCATTCAAGAATCCCTGGAAAATACCAATTGCATTGGACCCTCCTCCAACACAAGCATAAATCCGATCTGGTAATTTTCCGGCTAATGCTAAGATTTGTTCGCGAGCCTCAACGCCGATAATAGACTGAAACCAGCTGACCATTTCCGGAAATGGATGAGGTCCACACGCAGTTCCAAGGACGTAATGAGTATCAGTCATATTTAAAACCCAATCACGCATACATTCATTAATAGCATCTTTGAGAGTTTGTTGCCCATCTTGCACCGCTATGACTTCAGCACCGAGATTCTCCATCCAAAACACATTTGGTCGCTGACGAGCAACATCAACAGCTCCCATATAAATCTTACAATCAAAACCAAAGCGCGCCGCCATTGTGGCCGTGGCATACCCATGCTGACCGGCACCAGTCTCCGCAATCACCTTTTTCTTCCCGAGTCTTTTGCACAACAGCCCTTGACCCATAACGTTGTTAATTTTATGTGAGCCGGTATGGTTTAAATCATCCCGCTTGACATAAATTTGAGCACCACCTAGATGACTTGAGAGGTTTGGAAGATGTGTCACAGGCGTTGGGCGACCAGAATAGTTCTGTAAAAGTCCTACATATTCGCTCCAAAAATCTGGGTCTTCTTTACACTCCCGAAAACAAAACAGGAGCTCTTCAATAGTGGAATGCAGGACCTCAGGGAGAAACACACCCCCATATTGGCCATAATATCCTTCTCGGCCGCTTGAAAAATCAAAAATATCCACACAAAAAACCCAAAATTGTCGAGACTATTTACTTTACCGCTCTAAATTTAAGTCGGTATCAGAATTATGGCAAGCAAAGCAAATTTAAACAGAGATATAAGTTTAGCTAAGTGGTTTACACATAACAACAAAAGCCGGCAGACTTGATAAAACCTCCTCGGTTTATCCCCAAGCAAAACAACCCATCAAAACGTAGTGTGTGTGTGATGTCTGCACGAGCATCCACAGCTTTTCCGGATATTCATCAACAAAAAAGAAGACAAATTATCGAAAATAATACTAGATGTGGTAGTTATAGATTTATATACTACTAAATCTTGAAAGTGACAGAGATTTCAAGTCGACGAATAGCAAAAAAATGAAAGGTCATTTGACAAAAAAAGTGGATCAAAAAATCGTTGAGTAAAAGGAATTAGAATGAGCGTAGCAAAATTAAGGTCTATCAAAACGACCATTAGAGACGATGAAATAGATATGCAAGATGCATCGATGGATATTTGGGATAAAAAATATCGATTAAAAGACAAATACATGGATCCGATAGATCACGATATAGCAGCTACATATCGAAGGGTTGCTATAGCATTGGCGCAGGTAGAAGATCCAGAACATTCGGGATTTTGGCAAGACAGATTTGAATGGGCGCTTCAGCATGGAGCAATTCCGGCGGGTAGAATAATATCGAATGCTGGAGCCCAAGAATACAAACCCTCTACCTCCACAATCAACTGCACGGTTTCAGGAATTGTCCCCGATTCAATGAGAGGAATCCTTGAAAGTAACCTTGAGGCAGGACTGACCTTGAAGGCGGGATGTGGGATTGGTTATGAGTTTTCGACACTTAGGCCAAAAGGCGCCTATGTGTCGGGAGCTGGAGCATATACATCAGGTCCACTGTCTTTCATGGATATATTTGACAAGATGTGCTTTACAGTTTCTTCTGCGGGCGGTCGGCGTGGTGCACAGATGGCTACCTTTGACGTGAGCCATCCAGATGTATTCGATTTCGTGCGTGCAAAGAGGGAGGACGGCCGTCTTCGTCAATTCAACCTCTCACTTCTGATAACCGAGGAATTTATCAACGCAGTACAAGACAATAGAAATTGGGATTTGACATTCCCCATCACTGCAAAAGAGGTGGAAAATGGGCTGAATTTAAACGATGAAAAAATTGTGTGGAAGTCATTCCCGACATCAGAAGGCTATGTCCGTAACGAGCAGGGCTTGGTGGCGTGCAAAATTTATGAAACAATTCGGGCCCAAAAGTTGTGGAATGCAATTATGTCGTCCACATATGATTTCGCAGAACCAGGATTTATCCTCATTGATCAAGTAAACAAAAACAACAACAACTGGTTTTGTGAAGACATTCGTGCAACGAACCCATGTGGAGAACAACCACTACCGCCATATGGTAGCTGTTTATTAGGCTCTATAAATCTCACTAAATTCGTACGTAACCCTTTCTCAGAGGATGCATATTTCGACTGGGAAGAATATAAAGATGTCGTGCAGGTTTTTACAAGAATGCTCGATAATGTTGTCGAAATTAATGGTTTACCACTGGATAGGCAAAGGGAAGAAATCGAGTACAAACGCCGGCATGGTATGGGGTTTCTTGGCCTCGGATCCGCTATAACAATGCTGTGTATGCAATATGGTGATAAAAACTCAGTGGAATTTACTGAACGTGTTGCTCGTGAAATGGCAGTAGCTGGTCTTCAAGCGGGGCTGAACCTGGCAAGAGAAAAAGGACCTGCAAAAATCATGAATGACAGTTTTTCAGTTACAGCAGAAATGCTTTTTAAAAAACCTGAACTTGCAGAGGATGGCATCAAAATTGGTGACAAAATTGCAGGAAAGGTGTTGCTTGGCAAGTACAGTGACTATATGAAAAAAATTGCTGAAGTAGCTCCTGAATTAGTGAATTCCATCACTGAGGAGGGATGTCGTTTTAGTCACCACACCTCCATTGCTCCAACAGGCACTATTTCTTTATCACTGGCAAACAATGTCAGTAATGGAATAGAGCCCAGTTTTGCGCACCACTATTCACGTAACGTAATTCGGGAGGGACGAAAATCCAAAGAAAAAGTGGATGTTTATTCATACGAGTTACTCGCATACAGAGCGCTGGTGAATAATTCTGCTATGCCATTTTCTGATAATCCAGACAATGCGCTTCCCGACTACTTCGTAAGCTCTGAAAACATCATGCCCAAACAACACGTCGACATTCAAGCGGCAGCGCAAAAATGGGTAGATTCTTCTATTTCTAAAACCATAAATGTACCTACAGATTGTAACTATGAAGACTTTAAAGATATCTATTTATATGCTGCGAAAAAAGGGTTAAAAGGTTGTACCACGTTCCGGTTTAATCCTGAGGCGTTTCAAGGCGTTTTAGTAAAAGAACAAGATTTAGAGAACACCACCTATTGCTTTACACTGGAAGACGGATCAACTGCTGAATTCAAAGGTAATGAAGAGATCGAATATGATGGAGAAAAGCATACCGCTGCAAACCTCTTTGATGCTTTAAAAGAGGGTTACTACGGAAAGTTTTAAAGACATAAATAGCATAAGATGTCTGACCGGAGGAGATTGATGAATAAAAAAATAGATCAAAAAATTGTTGGCTATAAAGTGCTAACAAAAGAGGCAGCGCCTGAGGAAAAACCCTCCATTCCTGAAAGTAATATCATTCAAATGCACGAAAAAGTTTCAAGGCCAGAAGCATTACCAGGAAGCACTTACAAGATCAAAACGCCTCTCTCAGATCACGCCCTTTATCTCACAATTAATGATATCTTGCTCAATGAAGGCACTGATCACGAACTACGGCGTCCATTTGAGATATTTATCAACTCAAAAAATATGGATCACTTCCAGTGGATTGTGGCACTAACCAGAGTGGTTTCGGCTGTATTTCGAAAAGGCGGAGACTGTACATTTTTAGTTGAGGAACTTAAGGCTGTCTTTGATCCTCAGGGCGGTTACTTCAAACAAGGGGGTAAATTTATGCCATCCCTTGTGGCTGAAATTGGATGGGCCATAGAAGACCATCTACAAAAAATAGGACTTATAACAAAACCACAAATACCAGAACACCAACAAAAAATAATGGATGAAAAACGGGCCGCTTACGAGACCGCTGAAATTCCAGCTACTGGCTTCCCTGAATCGGCGAGATTATGTAAGAAGTGCAGCACGAAAGCTTTAATATTACTAGATGGATGTATGACTTGCCTTAGTTGCGGTGACTCCAAATGTGGATAGCTTTGTTTCGTTCAGGTACAGAACAGATTAAATATCCACCAAACAGTAACCACATTTAAAAATCTACAACCGGTCACCAAGGAGTTGGCATTGAACGATTTAGAAGACCTCCTCCAAAGAAATAGTAATTGGGCAACCTCGCGAAAAAATGAAGACCCAGAATTTTTTGTAGCCAATGCAAAACAGCAAAAGCCAAAATATTGCTGGATAGGTTGCTCTGACAGTCGTGTATCACCAAGCCAAATTCTTGATTTACCACCCGGCAATATTTTTGTACACCGAAACATAGCCAATCAGGTAAGTGTAAACGATATAAACTGTCTTTCGGTTCTCGAGTACGCTATATATTTTCTGGAGGTAAAACATATAATAGTGTGTGGTCACACCGGTTGCGGTGGTGTTGAATCTGCGTTTAACAAACCATCTTCTGAATATATAAATCCGTGGATAAAAAATATTCTACAAATCAGTATTGATTACGAAAGTGACCTTAACTCACTAAGTTGCAGAGCAGAGAGAAGCAATCGCCTCAGTGAATTGAATGTATTAACCCAGATTGCGAATCTTGGTAACCTAAGCTTAGTCAAAGACGCTTGGACCAAAAACACTGATTTGTCTCTGCATGGTTGGATTTATAATTTGTCTGATGGGGTATTGCATGATCTCACCGGTGCAATATCTTCATTGAGTGACTTAACCGTTATCAGATCTCTCTGCGCTCATCAGATAAGTTCCAACTAGCTGATTTACCAAATTTAGGTGTGCAACAGAGCCCTCTGACAAATATAGCTTAAGTGTTTTCGCGAGCAGATTTACAGGGTCATTGCGTTTCAGATCCTGGGCGTAGAAAACGTAAGTCACAGACCTCAACCGAATCGAACGCTACACTCGCATTTCCAAAGCCTCCCTTTACTCCTAGATGATCAGAATCGTCACCTTGGTAGGAGCATGATCAGAAGCCGCTTAAGGCCTTTGTTGAACGCTAGCTAGCGTAAAAATAATAAACTCATTCGGTACCTCGGCGCTCGAGAACTCAGTATATTGACGGATCGTCCAAAGACGACCCACACATATGATATTCCTCGGTCCTCGTTAAAATGGATAAAATCCGGGGTGTTGTCATTATAACTTAAGCAGACCACCGTCACTTCTTGTGCAAAGTAGCTTTATTGTTATGCTCCGAAGAGATTTCTGAATCATTTCTTAAAGTGTTTTATCCTTAGTTTCCCACAAAAATAATCTCTCCCAATCACTTTGATTCAGCTCATTCTCTTGTGACATAATCCGCTCCGTTGGGATAATAATTTTCATCAAGTCTCGTCTTTTCGGCCACAAAAGCTGAAATAATCCTTTGGCTATCCTTGGGGATACCTCAGAGAAATCCTCTTTTCTCTCTCACGGGCCTGATTATGTTTGAAACCTATGTTTGGTATATTAGTGTTTCATCTGATTACCGGCTTTCGAAGCCATACATACAATTCTATTTAAAATCAAAAAACGAGAGGGTGTTAAATTATGCAGGAAAATATGAAACTAACACAGTACAGTCATGGTGCGGGTTGCGGGTGTAAAATTGGTCCCGATAATCTCTCAAGACTGTTGGAGTCTAACCTTGGGAGCCCTCCACAGGGTAACTTATTGGTCGGTAACCAACATCGAGATGACGCTGCTGTTTACGACCTCTCAGATGGTCGAGCTATTATAAGCACAACCGATTTTTTTATGCCTATTGTTGATGACCCGTTTTGCTTTGGACGGATAGCGGCGACGAATGCTTTAAGTGATATATACGCGATGGGAGGAACTCCATCGGTAGCCATCGCGATTTTCGGGTGGCCTATTGACAAGCTCCCTCTTTCTGCTGGTCAACTTGTTATTGAGGGTGGACGAAAAACTTGCCATGATGCTGGAATTCATTTAGCGGGAGGTCATTCGATTGACTCCCCGGAACCTATTTTCGGACTTGCCGCAACTGGAATAGTACCTATATCCAATCTGAAGCAGAATAGTACTGCACAAGTTGGTGACACACTTTTTTTGACCAAACCTCTAGGTGTGGGCATTCTTACTACAGCCAGAAAGAGAGGAATATTATTACCTCAGCATGCCGAACTTGCAGAAACCAGTATGCTTAAACTGAATAAAGTAGGCATTAGTCTTGCCACCCTCCCGGAAGTGAATGCTATGACAGATGTTACCGGTTTTGGTCTTCTGGGCCACTTACTAGAGATATGCAGAGCAAGCAACGTATCCGCCACGGTGGACCGCTCTTTGGTACCAATTCTTGATGCGTACCTTTATGATTACTGTAATAAGGGCGCAGTCTCTGGTGGCAGTATTCGAAACTGGGAAAGTTGCAAAAATTACATCGTTGGTGCAAGTGTATATGATAAAAAAATATTTTGCGATCCCCAAACTAGTGGGGGTCTTCTAATAACCGTCCAACCTGAACGACAGGCCATCGTCGAAAAAATTTTAAAAACGCACGATTGTTTGTTTCACCCAATCGGATCAATCATGCCAAATAAAGTGGATCAACCCCAAATTCATATTAGTGGCTAAATGAATACCCCTTTGATAAAGACAGGAGCTGTAGTACCCGATATTCGGTCGGTCTTGTTATCAGGCTCCACAATGATTGACGTGAGAGCTCCCATTGAATTCGCACATGGGACGATTCCGAAGAGCATAAATATCCCGCTGCTTGAAGACAACGAGCGGGAAGAGGTGGGAATTTGCTTTCGTCATGCAGGACAGCAATCAGCAATCAATCTCGGTTACCAAATAGTAAGCGGTAAGACTCGTGAGCAACGCATCAAAGCATGGTGCGAACAACTGATAAGGGACCAGAATTCTATTTTATTTTGTGCTCGCGGTGGTATGCGCTCAAAAATTGCTCAAGACTGGATTCATAACGCTGGATACTCTTGTTCCCGAGTCGCTGGAGGTTTTAAGGCAATGCGTAATTGTTTACTTGACACCCTCCATCAGTTCATCAAAACCGGGTCCATAATAATTTTGGGCGGTATGACTGGTACCGGTAAAACGAAAATGCTCAATTATTTTGATAGAGCAATAAATTTAGAGCATGCCGCAAATCACAAAGGATCTAGCTTCGGTCGTTCTTTCGAGGAACAACCTAGTCAATTAAATTTTGAGAATTGTATTCTACTTCATCTACTTAATTTAGTGGATTTAAATCCAGACTTGCCTATTATTTTTGAGAATGAAAGTAGATTGATTGGGTCTCGACAAATACCCCCAACCCTATTTGACAAAATGAATACAAGTCCAATAGTAATTATCAAGAAATCGTTTGAAGATCGTGTCTCCAGCCTATTACATGAGTATGTAATTGATCGCCATCGCCATACATTGACCAAATATCCAGATGACGGAGACTACCGATTTAGTTCCTATTTAAAAGATAGTCTGCATCGAATAACGAAACGCTTAGGTGGTCAAAGAACAAAAAAAATTTCGAATCTTATCGATCATGCTCTTGTGACTCAGGATAGTAATAACTATCTTGATCATAGAGCATGGCTTGCTGCCATATTAAGGGAGTACTACGATCCCATGTATAATTATCAGCTTAATCTTAAAAGAGATAAGGTCGCGTTCTACGGAGATTTTAACGCCGTTCAAGAGTGGATAAATTTTTCGATAAACGGCAGCTAGGTGTCTAATCCTTAGCCTAGCTTTTTGCTAAATGCTCCACTGCGTAAAGTTCTCTAACATTTGTAAGCCATTTCCAGCACTCTTCTCGGGATGGAACTGCACCGCAAATAAATTTTCACACTCTATAGCTGCCGAAAACGGAACTCCATAGTTGCAAGTCCCAGCATTAAGGACGTCACTCTCTACCTCTACGTAGTAGCTGTGAACAAAATACATCCTTGCATTCTGCTCTATTCCTCTCCACAACGCATGAGGCTTGGTTTGATACACCTCGTTCCAACCCATATGCGGCACCTTTAATCGCGTTCCTTTGACGATTCCACCACGAAAACGTCTGACATTTCCTGACAAGTATCCCAAACACTCGACACCCCCACTCTCCTCACTATGTGTCATAAGTGCTTGCATTCCCACGCAAATTGCTAGAACTGGCTTACTTCGAATCGCCCCTCCCAAAGCATCATCTAACTCGAGTCGAATAATCTCTGTCATGCAATCGCCAATCGCTCCCACCCCTGGAAAAACAACCCGGTCAGCGGTGTTTATTATTTGAGCATCTGAGGTGATTGTCACCCTTGCCTCTGGACAAACTCGCTGCAGAGCCTTTGACACGGAATGCAAATTACCCATTCCATAATCAATTACTACAATATTCAAAGATTTATTTCTCATAAGTCACGCTATTTTTGTTGAAAATGAAATACAAAGCTAAAGAATACCTTTGGTAGAGGGTAAAAGATCAGGAATTCGGTGATCAATGGTAGCCGCCATTCGGAGCGCTCGTCCGAACGCTTTGAAAATTGTTTCTACCTGATGGTGTGCATTTGCGCCACGAAGATTATCGATGTGTAATGTTATCAGTGAATGGTTTACCACTCCTTGAAAAAATTCTCTCACTAAATCAACTTCAAAGTCACCCACACGGCCACGAACGAAATCTGCATTCATAACCAGTCCGGGACGACCGGAAAAATCTAATACCACCCGAGATAGGGATTCATCGAGAGGCACGTAAGCGCAGCCATACCGAACTAAGCCCACTTTATCTTTCACAACTTTTGCAAGAGCCATACCAAAAGTAATCCCAATATCCTCTACAGTGTGATGATCATCTACATGAGTATCACCGCAAGCTTTGATGTCTACATCGAGAAGGCCGTGTCGCGCAACTTGATCAAGCATATGGTTTAAAAAAGCGACTGGAGTGTCGAAGTTGCCTCGTCCCTCTCCATCAAGATTTATTGTCACAGATATCTGTGACTCCAAAGTTTCGCGCGACACCTTCACTTTACGATCAGACATGACTCTCTCCAAAAGTTAGCCACAAATTGATTAATTAAAATACTATCCGAGTATACTGAAAAAAACCTGCAATAAGAATATGCCTCGCTTCAAACATTAATGTGTTATTTTCAACTAATTCAGCTATCCTAAAAATATTGATGGTAAATGCGTAACATTTAGGGAAATAACAGAGCGCACTACTCATATTTAAAAGATCACCCGTTGTAAAGGACAATTTTTTTTGTATCGACTCTTTAAATTAGTGGTCTCATTGGTGGTAATCATTGGTAGCCTATTCACTCTCGTACTTGTGTATTTTAAGCTTACGTACGATACGAACGAGTTACGTCCAACTCTTCAAAAAATTGCTGTGGATTCTGGATTTCAGGTAAAAATAGATGGCGAGATCGATGTGACGGTCTTTCCTCATCTAGGCCTCGGTATGAACTTAATTGAATGGAAATTCTCCGAGGGAAGTTACATCAGTGCGGATAGATTGTCTCTTACCGCGGACTGGGGGGTACTATTTAGCTTCCTGAGGTCAAGCATCCGCACCCAGTCAAATCAATGGATCACCGATCCTGCATCAATAGAGGTTATTGATAACGTGCATCTTGTTAACGCAAAGGTGCACACCCAATCTAAGCCTTGGTCAAAATTAAGCTTGTCCCATATTCAGTTGAAGGTCGACAATATTTCGGGGCGAGGGAAAACTTTTCCGGTAGAACTAGAAATTACCATTCTCGAAAGACTTAAATTAAATATTACAACCTCCCTCGGCCTGGACATCCCGTCGCAAATATTAAAAATTCCGAACTTTGAAATCGAAAGTCAGCTAGGGAATATTGAGGGGCAAACGCTAATCGATGGAGTATCTGGCGCAATTACTGGCAACTTAGAAATTAGCAATATCAATTTATTAGGTCTGACAGAGATTCTGAAGCTTCATTTTCCACAATTTTCAATACCAAAAATGCGAGGAGAGAGGTCATTAAGAAGCATCGGCGCGACCGCCGAATTTGATTTCATAGCTTCCGAAACGGCACACCTTGACGTAGCATTGAGCATTGATGGTCAACCACTGGGATTCAATTTGGTTAGCGATGCCTTAAATCAGGACCTTCAAATATTATTATCAGCGAAATCGTTTAACCTTGGTAATTACTTCCCGAAAGTTGAGGGAACAGAACAACAAATTACAGAGGGTCAGTATTCAATATTACTCTCTCCTCTTGCTCCTTTGATTATGTGGCCGGGCGCAACACAAATAGAAATTGATCTAGAGCAACTCAGAATGGATGAATTTGAAATTTCCAATGTGTATGCAAATTTTTCAAGCTTTGGATCAATCATTCAACTGAATACATTGAATGCAGACTTATTCGGGGGTTACGCAGACTTAACAGGTCTTATCAATTTACAAAAAAATATTCCAAGGTCTGAATTTAAAATAAACCTCAATACTATAAATCTCGCTTCCATGCTGCCTGCAATTGCAGGCAAATCGGACACAAGTGGATCTTTGAGTATGGACCTTGACATAGCATTTAGTGGTATCGATTTAGAAAGTGTTCTTAATTCTGCGGTTGGTAGTGGAGAGGTTTCTGTGATGCAGCCCCTTTACTCTGAAATTAATTTGGAGCAGACGTTGTGCTCGGCTGTCACTTTTCTTGGAGGATCCCGGTCCTCTAAAAAATGGCCTACTGGAACCCTTCTACAAGATCTCAGCGCTGAGTTGGAAGTGCAATCAGGTAGTCTTATGGTCAGAGAGCTAATTTCTGGTACAGAAAACATAGATTTGCATTTGCATGGTGCTGTTGATATTCGGTCTAAAGACTATCAATTCCTGTTAAAAGCTCGACCCAAAGATCCATCTAACGCACAAGATAGCTGTTTCAACAAACTCAGCAAGAATAGTCAGGATATTCCTTTCACCTGCAGAGGTAACATGTCAGCGATGAGTCCACCAATATGTTTTCCAGACATCGATGTGTTAGGAGGAGTGATAAAAAATAAAGTGCTATCGGATCTCTTGAGGAAGCTTTCAGATTTATAACTTTTATGACAACACAAGAATTCCAGAATGCTATTTTAAGATGGTTCTGTATATCAGGCCGAGATAACTTGCCTTGGCAGAAAAATATTTCAGCGTATTCTGTGTGGATTTCAGAAATCATGCTTCAGCAGACTCGTGTGAATACTGTCATCCCCTATTTTGAGCGCTTTACGAGGCGTTTCCCAGATGTGAGAGAACTCTCTAATGCCTCTATCGATGAGGTGTTACATTATTGGACTGGACTTGGATACTATGCTCGGGCTAGGAATTTACATCGGACTGCTCTTATAGTTGCTAATCAGCTCGGTGGTTGTTTCCCATCGGATATTGACACGCTCATCACATTGCCAGGAATTGGACGATCTACTGCCGGAGCGATACGCTCTATTGCCTTCAAAAAGCCGGGCGCAATATTAGATGGCAACGTCAAGCGTGTGCTATCGCGCTTTGCTGCAATAGAGGGCTGGCCGGGCCACACACGTCCGTTAAAAAATCTCTGGTCTATTTCAGAAGAACTAACTCCATTACGAAATACCGACTCCTTTAGTCAAGCAATGATGGATCTTGGCGCGACTGTTTGCATCTCTCAACCAAAATGTCATCTCTGTCCAATAACAAGTGGCTGCAAGGCATATTTGAGTGGCACACAGCAAAAGTATCCTGGGAAAAAACCCAAAACAAGTCTGCCAGTAAAAAAAACACATTTCCTGATGATTTATAATAAAAAACTAGGATATCTACTTCGGAAAAATAAATCACAAGGCATCTGGGGAGGTCTATGGGCATTTCCTCAAATCAGTAAAATACAGGAGCTTGACTTGGAATTACGGGAATTGGGTCTCAAGTCCATTAAAAGTCGTACTCTTGCAACTAGTCGTCACACATTTAGCCATTACCACCTAGACTATGTGCCGGTTTTAATTCACGCGAAGGAACTAAAGGGACAAACTACCCGAAAAACGTGTGGAGAACGCTGGTATAATCCAAAAACGCCTGTTTTATTGGGAATGCCCGCTCCGGTGGTTTCTTTATTGGAGCAACTGAACAACTAGTGTTCAATGATGTAGTCAATATTTATGACATTCAGACGTTACTGGGAGAGAAGTGAATTATGGCAAGAAAAGTTTTTTGTAGAAAATACAAACAAGAACTTGCGGGGCTGTTGAAACCGCCATTTCCAGGGCCCCAAGGACAACTAATGTTTGAGGAGGTCTCACAAATAGCTTGGGACGATTGGATTGCTCACCAAACGACTCTTATTAATGAGAAAAGACTCAACATGTTAGACCACAGCGCTCGCACCTATCTAGCAGAGCAACGGCTGAAATTTCTCTCCGGTGAAAATTACGACAGCGCTGAAGGTTATGTTCCTGACAATTAATAATCCTTGACGAAGATCAGGTCAGAAGTTTTAATACACTTCGCCTTTAAAGCGAACCAATTAAAGTTATCAAAATCTGTTCTCGCTGCAAATATAAAATTTGGTAAATGAGCATTAATACAACGCCCAGGTAGCTCAGTCGGTAGAGCAGTGGACTGAAAATCCTCGT
>CENJ01038974.1_pt1 | contig 30882 bp, 28 predicted proteins | sample 356161 | NCBI WGS metagenome assembly CENJ01 (sample SAMEA2619531, study PRJEB7988) | marine metagenome | biome: marine biome (ENVO:00000447); feature: surface water layer (ENVO:00002042); material: "saline water (ENVO:00002010), including plankton (ENVO:xxxxxxxx)" | depth 5 m | reverse complement strand
GCTATGAATTTCATGGGGAAAGATTTGATTGTGGTAGTAAGATTGGCTATCTAAAAGCTAATATCGCATACGGACTTCAGAACCATGAGTTAAAAGACGAGCTGAGCACCTACTTAGGAGATATTAAAAATTTATAAGATAGTAAGAAAAGTACTCTTTCTTTTCCCACCTGAAGTAAGCCAATCGCTATCCCATATTTTCCTAAATGCATTTTCCTGGATTTATAGAACTAATCAAACAAGTTTTAGTGTAAAAGGCCTTAAGGTAAAAAATCGTCTTGGGTTAGCAGCTGGTTTAGATAAAAATGCTAAGCAAGTTAGTCAATTTGATGATATTGGGTTTGGCTTTATAGAGGTTGGTACTATCACACCAAATGGGCAATATGGCAATCCAAAACCTAGAGTTAGAAGATTAATAAAAGAAGAGTCGTTATTAAATAGCCTTGGTTTCCCTAATGACGGAGCCCACAAAATCAAAGGCAGATTAAATAAAATCAATAAAGAAATTTGTTTGGGTATAAATATTGGTCCAAATAAAGACACAGCACCCGATAAGATTATTGATGATTATTTATTTTGTTATAGAGAACTACATGAGCACGCAGATTTTATAACTTTGAACATATCATCACCCAATACTCCTAATTTAAGAAAATTACATAATATTGAGAGTTTTACAAAAATTATAAAAGCAATATTAAATGAAAGAGACTCACATCTGCATAAGCCTAAAATATTAGTTAAATTATCCCCGGATGAAGAAGACATTGCTTATAGAGATCTTATAGATACTGTCAATCAAACAGATATTAATGGCGTTATTGTCAGTAATACAACTAATAATAAGACCTTAAAAGATCAACTTAATATTGGCCATTTGCCTGGGGGCATATCAGGCAAATCTTTAAGAGATAGCTCTAATAAAATTCTAAAAGAAATCAAATCAATAATAAGGGACGAAAAAATTATTGTTGCAGTTGGCGGTGTTTTTGATGTAGATTCTTATAACGAAAAACTTGAAATAGGTGCAGATCTTGTACAAATGTATACAGGCCTTATCTATGAAGGACCAAATTTAGTTAAAAGAATTATTGAAAATGACAAACAAATCTCTCGTAATAGTTGAGTCTCCATCTAAAGCTAAAACTATTAGCAAATATTTAGGCAAGGATTTTGTTGTTAAGTCTAGTGTTGGTCATGTAAGAAGACTGCCAAAAGGAAGTAAGGCCATAAATCTTGATGATTGGTCTATAACTTATGAGATTGACCCAAAGAAAGAAAAAGTTGTCAAAGACCTAAAGACCTCAGCAAAAGGAGTTGCAAATATATTTCTTGCAACTGACTTGGATAGAGAAGGGGAAGCAATTGCTTGGCATCTAAAAGAAATTTTAGGGAAAAAATATAATTACAGCAGAGTAAGATTTAATGAAATAACTAAAGGCGCAATTCAAGAAGCCTTTGAAAAACCTGGTAATCTTGACGAAGGCCTTATTGATGCCCAGAAAACAAGAAGAATCCTAGATCGTATAGTAGGTTATGATCTGTCTAGCCTTTTATGGCAGAAAATAGGTAGTTATGGAAAGTTATCAGCTGGTAGAGTTCAATCTGTTGCTGTACGCCTTGTTGTTGAGCGAGAGAAAGAGATAAAAGCTTTTTCACCAAAAGAGTACTGGGAAATAGAGGTAAGTTTAAGGCAAGATGAAAGGGATATAGCCTTTAAGTTAAATACAAAAAAATCTAATCTTGAAATAACTTCTAAGAGCGAAGCAGAAAAACTAGCATCTGAATTGCAAGACTCAGAAATCGAAATTACTGATAATGAAAAAACAAAAAGGAAAATACCAGTAAAGCCACCTTTTATAACTTCAACTTTACAACAGACTTCAAGTTCAATGCTGGGCTTTAGCCTATCAAAAACCATGAAATTAGCTCAAGACTTATATACCGGTGGATATATATCGTATATGAGAACTGACTCTCCTAACATTAGCATGCTCGCGCAAAATAATTGTAAGCAATATCTGCTTGATACTTATGGTGAGGTCTATAGCGCACCAAAAAACTTTGCATCAAAAGGCTCAAACTCTCAGGAAGCTCACGAAGCTATAAGGCCTACTGATGTGACATTTAAGGCAGAGGAATTATCTCTTAGCCAAGACCATAAAAAACTTTACAACCTCATATGGTCAAGGTTTGTTGCATCTCAAATGCCTCAGCCTGAGATTATTGTTAATAGCATTAAGGCAAAAAAAGCTGAAAAAGTATTTGAGTCTTCAGTTAGTAGCATTAGTTTTGATGGTTTCTATAAAGTCATGCCCCCAGGGAAAAATAGTGGTTATGTAGATTATGACTTGGAAAGTTTATCTGTAGGCCTGATGAAAAAAATCAGCAAGGTTGATAAATCTCAACATTTTACAAAACCACCTTCTAGGTATTCAGAAGCAAGTTTAGTTAAAGAGCTTGAAAAACGAAGTATAGGTAGACCATCAACATACCAAGAGATTATTACGAATATTCAAGATAGAGGTTATGTAAATAAAGAAAATAAAAGACTTTACGCAACCAAAATTGCAAATTTAATTTCCGACAGATTGTTAAAGTCTTTTAAAAATATTATGGATTACGGTTTTACTGCAGAAATGGAAAAAAGTCTTGATGAAGTAGCTGAAGGCAAGGAAAGCTGGAAAAAGCTATTAGAAAATTTTTATGCTGACTTTAATAAAGCAAAAGAATTAGCAACAGAGGAAATGGAAAGGAATAAGCCAATTCTTACGGAAGTAAAATGCGAAGTTTGCAATAAGGACAGAAGAATGCATTTGAGAACTAATCAAAATGGTCAATTCCTTGGTTGTGAAGGGTATCTCGAAGAAGGTGATGAACAATGCAAAAATACTAATTCCGTTTTGCCAGATGAATTGTTTACGGATAATGATGACAAAGAGGCTGAGAGCATATTTGGTAAAACTAAATGTCATCTATGCGGCTCTAGTATGGATGGTTACATTATTGATGAGACAAGAAAGTTACATATATGTTCAAGTTCTCCAATCTGTTCAGGAACAAAATTAGAAGAAGGCAATTTTATAAAACCAAAGAATGGTGAAGAAGAGCTTATAGATTGTCATAAATGTGATGCAAAAATGGAGCTTAAGCTTGGAAGGTTCGGCAAATATTTTTCTTGCCAATCTTGCACAGCAACAAGACAGCTCATGAAGGATGGAAAATTAAAGCCTGTATTCATGGATCCTATTGAAATGTCAGACTTAAGATGTCAAAAATGTGATGATATTTATTTATTAAGAGATAGTTTAAAAGGATTATTTTTGGCAGCATCACAATTTCCAAAAAATAGAGAAACAAGAGCACCGTTAGTCGGTGAGGTTAAATCAGTTTTAAGTAAACTGCCTGAAAAACACCAAATATTTTCTAGTGCACCTGATAAAGATCCAGATGGAGATGATCTTGTGGTGAGATTTAATAGAAAAGATGGCAGTCAAACACTTTCCTCTGAATCAAAAGGTAAGAAAAAGAAGTTGTTCTACGTTTTTGATGGCAGCAATTGGAAAGAAATGCAAAGAGATTAAGAAAAAGACTTTAATAATTCTCAAAAGCACCTAATATAAAATTATGTCTAAATATTTAGAGCTAGTCGAAGTTTCAGAAGGTGTAGTTGTTCTAAGAAGATCAGATCAAAAAGAAGCACCACTTGTAAAAATTGAATTTTCTGCAGAAGTAAAAACTTTATTAAATGGAATGGAGTTTGATGTTGCAAAGGAGATGATTAAGTCTGGAATAGAAACGCTTAATAGTGATATTGATGTAGATGCTCTTGATGATGACATTATAGATTCATTCTTGAAAAAAGATCCAGAAGATAGAGTAGTCCACTAACTAGATATCTTCTCTGATAATTCCAACAGCTCTTCCCTCTACAGAGAAATTTGAATGTTCATTTATTTCGATATCTGAAAAACTGTGATTCTCTGCAACTAGCCTAATGCCTTTATTATCTTTCTTAAACCTTTTGAGTGTTACCTCATCTTCTATTCTTGCAACTATAATCTCGCCATTCTCAACGTTTTTTGTTTTTCTGATACCAACAAGATCATTATCTAAAATACCTGCTTCTATCATGCTTTCACCCTGAACTCTCAAGAAAAAATCTACTGATTTTGTCAGAGGGTTAGAATGAATTGTTTTTTCAACGTTTTCAAAAGCTAGGATTGGGCTACCAGCTGCAACACTACCAATAAGCGGTATACCAGAAATTTCTTCTACAAGCTTGATTCCTCTTGATGAACCTGGAACCTTTTCTATAACGCCTTTTTTAACTAGAGCTTTAATATGTGATTCAGCAGCATTTACAGATTTAAAATCCAAAATTTTTGCTATTTCTGCTCTAGTTGGTGGATAACCATTGCTCTGTAGTGATTCTTTGATAACATCAAAGACTTTGATCTGTTGTGCAGTAAGGTTTAACATATACTGTAATTATATACAGTAAATTAAAGTAAATACAAATAATTATGTCTTTATTAAAAATAGGAATTAGTTCAAGAGCTCTTTTTGACTTAGTGGAGAGCCACGAAATATTTAAAAAAAGCGGAATTGAAGAATATTCCAACTATCAAAAAAAGAATGAAAACAAACCTCTGGAAAAGGGAGTGGCTTTTGATCTTGTAGAGAAATTACTCAAGATGAATAATAAAAAAGAGCAGATAGTTGAAGTTATTCTTTTATCTCGTAACAGCTCAGATACTGGTTTAAGAATTTTCAATTCCATTGAAAAAAATGGACTAGATATTTCTAGAGCAGTTTTTTCAGGCGGCGAAAGTCCATTTCCATATGTAGATGCTCTAGATATTGATCTATTTCTTTCTGCAGATGTTAAAGATGTAAAAATGGCTATAGAAAATAATATAGCTGCAGCACACATATTTACAGATAAATACAAACCATCAGAGAGCGAACAGCTAAGAATAGGCTTTGATGCTGATGCAGTAATTTTCTCAGATGAATCTGAAGTAACTTACAAGAAGAAAGGTTTAAAAAAATACCTCAAAGAAGAAGGGGCTTCAAAAAAACCAATGAATCCAGGACCATTTAATAATTTTTTAAAGAAATTAAACCTGATCCAATCAAAATACTCTGCAGATAAGTGCCCAATTCGCATAGCACTTGTAACTGCAAGAGCTGCTCCAGCTCATAAAAGAGTAATTAATACTTTAAGAAAAGAAAATATAAGGATTGATGAAACATTCTTTTTAGGAGGTCTTGCAAAAGGTAAATTCTTGAAAGGTTTTTCTGCGGATATATTTTTTGATGATCTGGCCGAGAACTGCTTGGAAACAACTAGTCACGTCTCAACAGGTCATGTACCATACGGTATAAATAATTCAAAATGAAAATTCTATGTACTGATCTTGAAGGGACTTTAGCACCTGAAATTTGGCAAGAAATTGGCAATTTCTTTGGAATAAATGAACTTAACTTAACTACTAGAGACATATCTGACTTTGATGAACTAATGTCCAAGAGGATGGATGCCCTTCATAAAAACAATGTTAGCTATGAAAAAATTTTAAATTTTGTTAAAACTATTAAGCCTTTTGATGGTGCAAAAGAATTTCTTTCATCAATATCAAGTGATTATCAAATAGTAGTTGTATCCGATACATTCTATGAACTTGGTTTGCCAGTTGTCGAAAAATTGGGAAATATTCCATTACTTTGCCATGAACTTATTATAGAGAATGACTTTATTGTTGGTTATAAAAAAAGACAAGAAGAACCAAAGAAAGAAGTTATTAAAGGATTTCAAGCAATGAAATTTGAATGTTTTTGCATGGGGGATTCTTACAATGATATTCAAATGATAGATGAATCAAACGGAGCATTTATTTTTGCTCCTTCGGAAGTTAAGGCTTCACGTCCTGATATAATCTCTTTTGATTCTTACGATGATATAAAGGAATACATGCTTAATGAATAATTTTTCTGTAGAGAACTTTTCTCGCCCAAAGTTAACACTACCAAACAATGGAAAAAAATTGTTATTGCATAGTTGTTGCGCCCCTTGTGCAGGTGAAATAATGGAAGCAATAGCAGCATCAAAGATTCATACAACCGTCTACTTTTATAATCCCAATATTCATCCAAAAGAGGAATATGAAATTAGAAAAGATGAAAACATAAGATTTGCTGAAAAATTGGGTTTTGATTTTATAGACGCAGATTATGACAAAGATAATTGGTTTCAAAGAGTTCAAGGTTTAGAAGATGCCCCTGAAAGAGGTGAGAGATGTACAGTCTGTTTTGATATGCGATTTGAAAGATCAGCGCTCTACGCCCACGAAAACAATTTTGATGTTTTTGCAACTACTTTAGGTATTTCAAGATGGAAAGATCTTAATCAAATCGATTCCTCTGGTTTAAAAGCTGCAAATCGCTATAATGATGTCCATTATTGGGATTTCAATTGGCGCAAGCAGGGTGGCTCGTCTCGAATGTTAGAAATCTCTAAAAAAGAGAAATTCTATAAACAAGAGTATTGTGGTTGTGTTTATAGTTTAAGAGACACTAACAGATGGCGTAAATCTCAAGGTCGAGAAATAATTAAAAGGGGAATCAATTTTTACGAGATTAAATCATGAAAAAATTACAAGGAGCTGGCTTAAGAGGTCAATCTGCAGGACAAACTTCATTATCAACAGTTGAACAAGAAGGGAGTCTAAGGTACTTAGGTTTTAGCATTGAAGACTTAGCTAGTCATGCAAGTTTCGAAGAAGTTGCATACTTACTATTGCTTGGTGAGCTTCCTAACAAGAATAATTTAGAACAGTTTGAGAATGAACTCTTTAAATTAAGAACAATGCCAGATTCTTTGGTAAAAGTAGTTGAATCAATACCGGCAGAAGCTCATCCAATGGAAGTTGTGAGAACCATAATTTCTTATATGGGAGTCATCGAACCAGAAAAAACATTTGATGATCAGCTTTCAATTTCTAAAAGACTTCTTGGAGTGACAACCACTGCCATTGTCTACTGGTATAAGTATTCACATGAAGGGGTAAGAATTGATCAAGAGACAGGAGAAAAATCTGTTGCGGCTCATTTTTTAAAATTACTTAGACAAGAAGATATACAAGATTTACATAAGAAGACTTTAGATGTGTCACTTACTCTTTATGCAGAACATGAGTTTAATGCCTCTACTTTTACAGGCAGAGTCTGTGCATCAACACTTTCTGATCTTCACTCTTGTCTTACAGCAGCTGTTGGAAGCCTAAGAGGGCCGCTTCATGGTGGCGCTAATGAGGAAGCAATGAAAATGCTTGAAGAAATAGATTCTGTCGATGAAGTCAAAACTTTTGTTGATAAAAAACTGGAAAACAAAGAAAAAATAATGGGTTTTGGTCACGCTGTTTACTCAATCAAGGATCCAAGAAGTGACATAATCAAAGAATATTCCTCAAAGTTAAGCAAAGATCATAAAGATAAAAAATTACATGATTCAGCAGTCATAATGGAAGCTTATTTAAAAGAAAAAAAAGGGTTATTTCCTAATACAGATTTTTTTCACGCACCTGCATATCATTACCTTGGAATACCAACAAAGCTTTTTACACCGCTCTTTGCAATAGCAAGAATAGTTGGTTGGTCAGCACATGCTTTTGAGCAAAGAGACAATAATAGAATAATTAGACCAAGTGCAGATTATATTGGTCCAGGCGATAGAAGCTGGATTGATATTGAATCTAGATAATGCCAAAGTTTGATCCAATAATTGAAAAAATTTCTGATTATGTTCAGAGCTATCAAGCTAACGAACACTCACTAATAGAAGCAAAAACCTGTTTTTTTGATAGCATTGCTTGTGCATTTATGGCACTTGATCACGATCAAGTTAAAAAATTTACCCAGCTTGAATATATTAAGAATTCATCTGGCACAGTAAGAGTAATTGGAACCAATATTAAAACAAATGCGGTTGATGCTGCCTTTTTGAATGGTGCTTTGATCAGATGGTTAGATTTCAATGATACTTGGCTAGCAAAAGAGTGGGGGCATCCATCAGATAACCTATCAATTGTATTGTCATTAACAGATTATTTAAAAACCCACAAAGATGTGGAATTATCTTTTAAAGAAATTTTAAATTTCATGGTATTAGCTCATGAAGTCCAAGGAGCACTAGCAATAGAAAATAGTCTAAATAGAGAGGGCTTAGATCATGTAGCGCTCGTAAAAGTTGCTTCTGCAGCAGTGGGTGCAAAAATGATGGGCTTAAATGCTGAGCAAATTAAAGCAACTATCAGTAATGCATTTCTTGATGGCCAAAGCTTAAGAACATATCGTCATTTTCCTAATACTGGTGCTAGAAAAAGTTGGGCAGCTGGTGATGCATCAGCTAAAGCACTAAAGCAAATATTTATTTCTGAGGTCAGTGATGAGAGTTATCCAACAGCACTTACCTCAGAGGTTTGGGGTTTTAATGACGTGTTAATGGGTGAGAACCCAATGAGACTTGAAAGAAACCTTGAGTCTTATGTCATGGATAATATTCTTTATAAAGTTTCTTTTCCTGCAGAGTTCCATGCCCAAACAGCAGCGGAAGCAGCTATATCTATTTCTAATAAACTAAAAGGTAGAATAGACGAAATTGAAGAAATATTAATTTCAACTCAAGAGCCTGGGGTAAGAATAATCTCTAAGAGAGGACCACTTACAAACTATGCAGACAGGGATCATTGTATTGAGTACATAGTTGCATGGTGTTTGATAAATGGAAATCTTAGTTCTGATTCTTACTCAGATGAAGCAGCTATGGATGAAAATATTGATATTCTAAGAAACATTACAAGAACTATTGAAGATAAAAAATATACTGAAAAATATTACGATCTAAGCGAAAGAGCTATTCCAAATAAAGTTAGAGTCAAATTAAAATGTGGTGAGACCTTTGAAGAAGAAGTACTTTATCCACTAGGACACAAAAAAAGAAGAGATGAATCAAAACCTTTTTTAAGAGAGAAATTTTGTAAAAGTATAGAAAACAAAGATTTTGATAAAGCTAAGCTAATTAGTTTTTATGATGAAAATGATCTAGATTCTATTAATATATACGATCTATTAGATAAAATTTATAAGTAATATGTCAGGAAATACATTCGGAACAATCTTTAAGGTCACAACATTTGGTGAGAGCCATGGAAAGGCTTTAGGAGCAATAATTGATGGCTGTCCACCTAATATAGAATTGAATGAAGCTATTATTCAGAAAGAGCTAGATAAAAGAAAACCAGGACAATCTAAATTCGTCACACAAAGAAAAGAAAATGATGTTGTTGAAATATTATCTGGAACGTTTGAAGGAAAAACTACCGGCACACCTATTGGTTTAGTCATAAGAAATGAAGACCAAAAAACCAAAGATTATGAAAACATTAAAGACAAATTTAGACCTGGTCATGCGGATATAACTTACCAAGATAAGTATGGAATCAGAGACTACCGTGGAGGTGGTAGAGCTAGTGCTCGTGAGACAGCAATGAGAGTTGCTGGTGGTGCAATTGCAAAACAAGTAATGAATAGTCTTGGTATAAAAGTAAGAGGCGGGGTTGTGCAAGTAGGTGACATTAAAGCCTCAAATATAGATTTTGAAGAAGTTAATCCTTTTAATTTCTTAGATTCAGATAAGGTTAGCTCATTAGAAGAATTTTTCTCAGAACTTAATAAAGCGCAAGATTCTATAGGTGCCAAGATACTGGTAAACATCACTGGCATGCCTTCAGGCATAGGGTCTCCTGTTTTTTCAAAACTTGATGGTGAATTGGCAAGGGCCTTAATGAGTGTGAATGCAGTTAAAGCTGTAGAGATTGGATCTGGATGTAATGTTGTCACAATGAGGGGCTCAGAAAACAGAGATAAAATTAATAAGTCTGGTTTTGAGTCAAATAATTCTGGTGGAATGCTTGGCGGCATATCAAATGGAGACGAAATCAACATTTATGCCTCATTAAAGCCAACTTCAAGCATCTCTCAAAAAACAAAGACACTAGATATGAATAAAGATGAAGTAGATCTTCAAGTCAAAGGCCGACATGACCCATGTGTTGGTTTAAGAGCAACACCTATTCTTGAAGCAATGGCTTCGATGTGTATTCTCGATCAAATTCTCATAGATAGAGGGCAATGCTTCAATGTTCAAAGAAATTTTAAGGATTGATTCTTCAGAAATTTTTGAGATTTTAAAAAATCCATCAAATTTTTTATTTGAAAGATATAGCCTTGAATTCACTAACAACCAAATTTATTTTATTTGTTTAATCGTATTGGTATTTATTGCTGGGCTATTAATAGATTTTTTTAAACCTAAACAAGAAATTAAAGAACATGACTTACCTGATAATCAATCAGGACTAAATGATATTGGATCAAATTCAATAATACAAAAAATAGATTTAGCAAACGCTTATATAAATATGGGCAAAACTAATCTAGCAAAAAAGATACTGCGAAGATTAGAAAATGCTCCTTTGACTAAGTATGAAAAAAAGGAGCTTAATAAACTAAAAAAACATATAAATAATGATTAGATTCTTTGTCCAAATAGAATACGATGGGACCAATTATCACGGGTTTCAAAAGCAGCCAAAAACCAAAAAAACCATCCAATATGAAGTAGAGCGAGCGCTTTCAGACGTAGCAAACCATAAAGTGGTTACCGTTTGTAGTGGCAGAACTGATGCTGGAGTGCATGCGATGAATCAGTTTGTTCACTTTGACACAAAATCAAAAAGAAAGATCGAATCTTGGGTAAAAGGAGTTAATTCTTACCTACCTGAAGATATTTCAGTTAAAAATTTCTTTAAAGTAAATCCAGATATGCATGCAAGGTTTAGCGCTAATTCAAGAAGCTATGTTTACGTTATAAAAAACTCTGATACACCTCCAGCAATAGGTTCAAGAAATTGTCTATGGATACGAAAACAATTAAATGTAGAAAAAATGCATAAAGCAGCTCAACACCTCTTAGGTGAAAAAGATTTTTCAGCATTTAGAGCCTCAGGTTGCCAGTCAAAAACACCAGTTAGGGAAATTTTTGAAGCAAAAGTATCAAAGAATGGGAATTTAATATTTTTTAAAATTAAAGGGAACGCTTTTATGCTAAATATGGTCAGAATAATTACAGGAACCTTAATTGACGTAGGTATGGGTAAAATGAATATATCTCAATTTAAAGATATTATTAAAATGAAAAAAAGAACAAGCGCTGGTAAAACAATATCGGCAAATGGCTTATATTTTCTTGGACCAGAGTATAATGAGCTAGATTACTCAAAAGAGGCTTTATTAAATGAATTGGATTAAAGATTTCATTCCAACAATGAAAAAAAATCTAACCGATGCTTTCGGTGGAGAAAAAGACAGCAAAATACCTGAAGGGCTTTGGAAATCTTGTGATAAATGCGGTTCAATTTTATATATTCCAGAATTAAAAAAGAATTCATATGTTTGCTCTAAATGTGGGCATCATTTCAAGATTAATGTAAAAGAACGTATTGAAATCACCTTCGATAAAGACACATATAAGGACCTCAATGAAAATGAAGTCTTTAACGATTATTTGCAATTCAAGGATACAAAAAAATATAAAGATAGGTTCCAAGAGGCACAAAGTAAAACTGAATCTGATGAAGCTTTATCTATTGGAACAGGACTAATTAAGAACAAAGAAGTTGTGTGTGCAATATTTGAATTTGATTTCTTAGGTGGATCAATGGGTGCAGTTGTTGGTAAAAGATTTACTGCTGCTGTTGATTATGCAGTTGATCATGGTCACCCGCTGATAGTTTTTTCAACAAGTGGAGGAGCCAGGATGCAGGAATCAATGATTTCTCTTTTTCAAATGGGTAAGACTGCAGCAGCAGTAAAAAAACTAAAGAATAAGAAATTACCTTTTATCTCTGTTCTAGTAGATCCTTGTTATGGTGGAGTCACTGCTAGTCTGGCAATGTTAGGAGATTTAATACTGGCAGAGCCAAAAGCAAGAATTGGATTTTCTGGCAAAAGAGTAATCCAAGATACAGTTAAGGAAGATCTTCCTAAAGATTTTCAGACAGCAGAAAAGCAACTTGAGAATGGTTTTGTAGACAAGATCATTGATCGAAAGAATTTCAGAGAATTTGTAGATAAAATTCTAACCATGCTGCAATAAATGAGAGAGCTAGTTAAGTACCTTCTTGGAATAGTAATTATTCTTACAATAATTTATACAATCTTTATTAGTTACAATGTTTTTGTATTTATAAATTCAGATGATTCTAATTTAAAGATTGAGAGCTATTCTAAAGATATAGAGCTAGTAGCAGGAGAAAGGGCATTGCTTGAAGAAATGTTTAATGATGCAAACTTACAAGAATCTTCAAATGATATAAATATTAATTATGATGGCACTCCTATTTCCTGGGTGCTAAAAATAGAAAGGGTGTTGATTGATACTTCTCCTGAAAAGTTTAAAAGTGAACTTCTAGAAAATAGTTTTATCTCAATTATGACTGACGAATATATTTTTATAGGGCCCTATATTGACAAATCTCAGCTTGAGCTTGCAAAGCAATACTTACAAGAAAGGTTCAATCAGGAATTAGGAACAATTGAAAGATGGAAAATTTAAATTTCAGTATTCTGGATTTACTTTTATTCACTGGCCTTATTCTGCTTTTTTTTCGTGTTAAAAATAATGGCTTTTTAAAAGAGTTAGTTTTTATCTCAATATTATTTTCTTACTGTTATTTAACTCTTAATAATCTAAAAACTGTTTATGATTATTTTGATGATGAAGGATTTGATTATGCTCAGTCAATTTATAATGTTTTTCTAGGCCTTTTTGCTTGTGCAGGACTCCCATTTGTAAACTTCTTTACAGGACTATACATCCCAAAATTTAAAGGAATGATGAATTTAATTTTAGGTTGTCTAATTGCAGTAGTGCGTTTTCTGCTATTAATATTCTTTATGTTGCAACTTTTTCCTAATTTTACTGATACAACTTTGGTTAAAAATTCTTTTGTTGTTAATATCATACTTTCTTATTTTGAAAATATATTTATTTACCTATTAAGCTAATGTGTGGAATTGTTGGAATAGTACAAAAAGATAGTTGTTTTACAGAATTATATGATTCATTAATTATGTTACAGCATAGGGGTCAAGATGCTGCTGGCATAACTATTTGTGAGAACGGAAAACTAAATTCTAGAAAATCTAAAGGACTAGTTAACGAAGTTTTCAATCAACAACACTTTGATAGACTAAAAGGAAATTATGGAATAGGGCACGTTAGATACCCAACGGCAGGTGGAAACTCTAAAGAATACGCGCAACCAATGTATGTGAATTCTCCTTATGGAATTTCTCTAGCTCATAATGGTAACTTATCAAATACAGCCGAACTTTCTGATGAGCTTTTTCATAGTGATTTAAGACATATTTCCACCGACTCAGATTCAGAAGTTTTATTAAATATCTTGGCACATGAAATTTCGAAACGCGGTGCAAATGAACCAAGTCCAGATACATTTTTTGATGCTGTTGAAAGTACTTTTAAAAGATGTGAAGGAAGTATAAATGTAGTCTCAATAATAACTGATTACGGACTTCTAGCATTTAGAGATAAGCTTGGTATAAGACCTATGTCTTTAGGTTCAAGGCAAAACAGTGAAGGGGGAAAAGATTATATGGTTTCCTCTGAAAGTTGTGCTTTCGCTTCATCTAATTATGAATTAGAAAGAGATGTGCTTCCTGGGGAAGCTATTTTTATTTCATTTGATGGAGAAATATATTCAAGAATTTGTGCTGAAGACGCTTCTCATAATCCATGTTTATTTGAATATGTTTATTTTGCTAGGCCAGATTCAATAATTGATGGAGTAAGCGTATACCAATCACGCCAACTTATGGGTAAGAAGTTAGCCGAAAAAATTAAAGCAGAAATACCAGATGAAGATATTGATGTAGTAATTCCAATACCTGAAAGTTCAATTACCAGTGGAACGCAAGTGGCAAGGACACTTAATAAAGATCTAGCATATGGTTTTGTAAAAAACAGGTATGTTGGTAGAACTTTCATAATGCCTGAGCAACAGTTAAGAAAAGCCTCAGTAAGAAGAAAATTGAATCCAATTAACGATGAATTCAAAGATAAAAAAGTTCTTTTAGTAGATGACTCTATTGTACGAGGAACAACTATGAAAGAAATTGTAGCAATGTGCTATAAAGCAGGCGCTAAAAAAGTTTCAGTAGCTTCAGCGGCCGCAGAAGTTCGTTTTCCAAATGTTTATGGGATTGATATGGCTGCAAAAAAAGATTTAATTGCTAGCTCTAGATCAAATGATGAAATTAGAGATTTTTTAGGTTGCGATAATTTAGTCTACCAGTCTCTTGAAGATCTGGAGGAATCAGTCTTAGAGTTAAATCCTGATTTAGAAAAACTTGAGAAATCAATATTCAATGGTGAGTATCCAACTGATATCTCTTCTGATTACTTGGAAAAACTTGAGGTTAAAAGAGGGTGAATTAGTTTTTGATTTCTTCTATATCTAAGTGACTTATATCCATATCTCTTACCTTTTTTAGATATTCTTCAATTTCATTAAAATTCATATATCTAAAAACATCATCTGACATGGTATTTAGATCTGTCATATATTCTTTGTACTCTTTTTGGTTTGGTATTTTGCCCAGTAACGAAGATATTGCTGTAACTTCTGATGAAGCTAAGTAAACATTACAACCATCTCCCATTCGGTTTGGAAAATTCCTTGTAGAAGTTGAGACCATAGTAGTATTATCTGCAGCTCTAGCTTGATTACCCATGCACAATGAGCAACCAGGTATCTCTACTCTTGCTTTAGATTTATCGAATATCTCATAATATCCTTCTTGTTTTAGCTGATACTCATCCATCCTCGTCGGTGGCACTACCCAAAGCCTAGTTTTTGATTCACCGTATTTATCCAGCAGCTTACCAGCTGCTCTAAAATGGCCAATATTTGTCATGCAAGACCCTATAAATGTTTCATGCACTATGTCTCCAGCAACTTCGGATAAAGTCTTTACATCATCAGGATCATTTGGACAGCAAAGTAGAGGTTCAGTAATTTCATCTAATGGTATATTTATTATTGCAGCATATTCAGCATCTTTATCAGCCTCCATTAGTTGTGGGTTCTTTATCCATTCCTCCATTTCTCTTGCTCTTCTCTCTAAAGTTTTTGGATCATGATAACCATCTGAGATCATCCATCTTAACAAGGTGATATTGGAATTTAGATACTCAATTATCGGCTCTTTATTAAGTTTTACAGTACAACCTGAGGCAGATCTCTCTGCTGAGGCATCGGATAATTCAAATGCTTGTTCTATCTTTAGATCTGGTAAGCCTTCGATTTCTAAACATCTTCCAGAAAAAATATTTTCTTTATTCTTTTTATCAAGTGTTAATAGGCCTTCCTTCATAGCATAGTAAGGAATTGCATGAACTAAATCTCTGATTGTTATGCCTGGCTTTAACTTACCTGAAAATTTTACCAACACACTTTCAGGCATTTCTAATGGCATAACACCTAGAGTTGCTGCAAAAGCAACCATTCCAGACCCTGCAGGAAAACTTATGCCAATTGGAAATCTTGTATGGCTGTCACCTCCAGTGCCAACTGTATCAGGTAAGAGCATTCTATTTAACCAAGAATGAATAATGCCATCCCCGGGCCTTAAAGAAACACCACCACGATTTATAAAAAAATCTGGTAGGGTTCTATGGGTAACTTCATCCACGGGTTTTGGATATGCAGCTGTATGGCAAAATGATTGCATTACTAAGTCTGAAGAAAACCCTAAACAAGCTAATTCTTTTAATTCATCTCTTGTCATTGGACCAGTTGTGTCTTGCGAACCTACTGTCGTCATTCTTGGTTCACAGTATTGACCAGCCCTAACGCCTTGCATTCCACATGCTTTACCCACCATTTTTTGTGCAAGAGTAAAGCCTTTTTCATTCTTCTCATTTTCACCATATCTTTGGAAAACATCAGAAGTCTCTAAGCCTAATTTCTCTCTTGTTTTATCAGTAAGCTGTCTACCGATAATAAGATTTATACGTCCACCAGCTCTAACTTCATCAAAAATTACATTGCTTTTTAATTCAAATTGAGCAATTTTCTCATTGCTTTCTGCATCATGGATAGTGCCATCGTATGGTTTAAGTATTATCTTTCTACCATGAGTAAGAGCATCAACATCTAACTCAATTGGAAAGGCACCAGAGTCTTGAAGTGTATTGTAGAAAATTGGCGCTATTTTATTACCAAAGCAAAAACCACCTGTTTTTTTTGCTGGAACAAATGGTATTTCATCGCCCATATGCCATAAAACTGAATTAGCTGCTGATTTCCTAGAAGAACCAGTGCCAACCACATCACCAACGAACGCTAGTTTTGAGTTATCTTTTTTTAGATCAGCTAATTTTTCAATTGGATCACTAATATTTTCTGACCACTTCAGAAATGATTGAGCATGAAGAGGTATATCAGGCCTTGACCATGCTTCTTTAGCAGGAGAGAAATCATCAGTATTCGTTTCACCACTAACTTTATAAACTGTTAAAGAAATTTCTTTTTCAACCTCTTTTTTACTGGTAAACCACTCTGCATTTGCCCAGGACTGAATGATTTCATTGGCATGATGGTTACTGTCTTTTAAATCAAATATTTCATTAAATGAATCATATACAAGAATTGTATTTTTAAGTGCTGATACAACATTCGAACCATATTTCCCTGATTTTAATACTTCGACTAGGGCTTCTACTGAATAACCTCCGAGCATGGTTCCTAACATTTGTATTGATTTTTCTGGTGAGATTAACTCTGTTGAAATTTTTTCTAGTGCAAGATCTTTTAGAAAAGCAGCTTTCACATAGGCTGCTTCATCAACACCCGGTGGAACTTGATTTTCTAAGAGATCAAGCAACTCTTGACTGCCTTGTCCTTTTTCAAAAAGATCAGCTATTGATTGGACTTGTTCTGCATTCAATGGAAGAGGAGGAAGACCTTCCTCTCTTCTATTTTTCTTCTCTTTGTAATACCCTTCCAACATAACCTAAAAATTTGATCTAGATTTTACATCTAAGTACTCTAAATATAAAGGTAGAGAATTTTTTATGGCAGAAAAACTTATCAAAAGAACACCATGCATAGGAGTATGCTCTACAACCTATGGAGATGACATATGCAGAGGATGTAGAAGGTTTAGGCATGAAATTACTTCATGGATTGAATATACAGATTCGGAAAAAAGCATAATTAATCGTAGGCTAGAAAAATTTAAGATTACTGTGCTTGAGGAAAAATTTCATGTTAGAGACTCTGAAAAACTTAAAGAAGCACTTCTTGAAGCAAAAGTTAGATTCAATCAGGACCTTCAACCAATCTGCTGGGTCTTCGATCTTTTTAGAAGCTTAGATACAGAAAACCTTAATTTAGAAGAATTCAGTTTGAACGTTAGAGAAGATTTTATTGATACATCTTTATCCCAATTAAAAGATGATATAAACAAAGAATTTTATGAATTATCTCTAGCCCATTACCAAAGATACATACAACCTAGTTTTTTTACTTAATTATTGGGATCTCATCAATTTTTGTTGTGTATCTCTGTGATTTTATTTCTCTTTTCATCTTCCAGGTATTCCGATAGCCTTGATTCCCAAACCCAACTTTGGCTATTTCCATTAGATTAATATAGTCGATGGTTTCCATTAATTTCGATGCACTTTCTTCATCCCTTTTTTTATCAAAGAGAGACATTTGATAACCATAGCTATCAGTAAAATCACTTAACAATATGCCTGCTTTTGCATATTGGTAACCATTTGCAAATATTTGTTCTAATATGCGGTTTGCACTCTTGATTATTATCCTTGTGTCGTCTGTAGGGTGAACTAATTCAAGAGATCTGGAAGCATATACTTGTTTAACCTTGGTATTGAATCTATTTGATCTAATGAAGGTAGTTATTAATCTACATTTCTGTTTCTCATGCCTTAATTTTTCTGCAGCTCTACTTGCATGAAAACTAATTGCTTCACTGAGTAAATTTTTTGACCTTATACTTCTCCCAAAACTCCTGCTAACCATTATTTGCTTCTTAGGTTCCATAAAATCGTGCAATGTTATACATGATTGACCTTTTAATTCCCTAACAGTTCTTTCCAGCACGACGTTAAAATTATCTCCTATTAGTCTTGAATCTATTTGTGTTAGATCGTGTGCACTTTTTACTCCGATATTCTCTAGTCTTGCAGTCAGTCTCTTGCCTATGCCCCAGATTTTTTCAACTGGCATAGATTTTAAAAAATGTCTTATGACTCTTGGTTCAGACAGAATAACAACCCCATCAAATCTTGGATCATCTTTAGCAACTTTATTCGCAAGCTTAGCAAGTGTCTTAGTCGGGGCTATGCCGATACTTACAGGTATGCCTACCCATTCTCTAATTTTTCTTTTGCAGTCATAAGAAAAATTAACCAGATCAATATTCTTTTTGAATGATCTTAGGTCTAAAAATGCCTCATCTATACTGTATATATCAATTTCTGGACAAAGGTCAGATAGAACATTCATAACTCTATTAGAGATATCTGCATAGAACTCATAGTTAGATGAAAAGACTACGCCTCCTTTCGATAAGTACTGATCTTTAACCTGATACCAAGGCTGCGTCATACTGACCCCCATTTTTTTAGCTTCTGAAGATCTTGCTATTACACAACCATCATTATTGCTTAGGATCACAATAGGTCGATCTTTTAAATCTGGTCTAAATATTTTTTCACATGAGGCATAGAAGCTATTACAGTCAATTAAAGCAAACATTAGTACCTATTAATTGAGGAAGTAACGACACCAAGAAATTCAAAATTAATTATTTTGTCTATGTCTAATATTTTATTGTTTGGACAATTTGTAACTAAAGCCTTTTTTGATCCCAGAAGAATTTTTCTACAAAGAAATTCACCATTAATCGAGGCTACCACTATATTGCCATTTGTAGGTTTGAGGCTTCTATCTATTATTAGTATGGCATTGTTTCTTATTCCAGAAAAAATCATTTCATCACCTTTAAACCTCATTAAAAAAGTAGCACTAGCTCTTTTTATTAAAAGGTCATTAATATTAATAGGATTTTCTACGTAATCGTTAGCAGGGCTTGGAAAGCCAGAGTTTTTCAGCTTTTTGTGAGAAAAGGGATCCTTATAATCTTTATTGGAAAACATAAAAGTACTGTATATTTATACAGTATTTTATAATAAATTATTAGAGTGGAAAAGACTTAAGATCAATGTTTCCTTGCTTATATTCAATTATCCAGCCTTCATTGTTTTCCCAGCTCCCAAGTACTGCTCTAGAAGCACCACTATCAAGTTTGTGAATAGCTGGTCTATGTGTGTGACCATGTATTAAAAGATCTAGATTATTTTTGCTTATAACCTCATCAACATAATCTATATTTACGTCCATTATATTTTCTGCTTTATTGCTACTAGATTCAGCGCTTTGAGATCTAAGCTGATTGGCATAATCAATTCTCTCCTCAACAGATTTAGATAGAAAGCTCTCTATCCATTCTTTAGATCGTAATGTTTTCTTTAAATTTTGATATTCAATATCATCAGTACAGAAAACATCACCATGAGAAACCATAATTTTGCAAAATTCATCTTCGATAATGGTCATATCATCAATAATCTGGATTCCTGTCATTTCTTCAAACCTAGACCCAAGTAAAAAGTCTCTATTGCCATGTATTAGAAAAATATTGAGGCCACTATCAGTGGCCTTCTTAATATTTTGAATGATATCTTTATTAACTGGGTGTTTATCATCATCACCAATCCAATATTCAAATAGATCTCCAATAATATAGAGTGAATCAAATTGGCCATTAGCTTCAGATAGCAAGTTATAGAAGGTTTTAAGCCTGGTATTCTCTATAGGTTCCAGGTGTAGATCTGAAATAAATGCGATAGCCATAATTTGATAATAAAACTTTTTTTTAGATTATGGAAAATGATTAAAAGCATTTAGAATGCAAACATGAAAAAAAACATCATCATACTTCAGCTTGAGTATCTCAAAGAAAAACTTCTTTAATGACTGATGTAACTTTATTAACTTGTCAGGCTTACTATAAGCCTGACAAAATCACTCCCTATATCCAAAATATTTTATTTGAGGAGCAGCTTTTGAAGTCTGCACTAGAAAAACAAGGCTTAACTGTGGAAATAACTTATTGGGACAATCCTTCATATGATTGGAGTAAAACAAAATCTGTAATATTTAGAACAATTTGGGATTATTTTGAAAAGTTTGAAGAATTTTTCAAATGGCTAGATGAAATTAAACACCAAACCCAACTAATAAATTCATATGAATTAGTTAAATGGAATATCGATAAGCACTATCTAAAAGATTTGAATGAAAATGGCATAAATATTGTGCCTACCTATTTTGCAAAAAAACATACAGAAGAAAGTTTATTAGATATATCTAATAAAATGGAATGGGATGATTTAGTTATTAAGCCAGCTATTTCAGCAGCTGCATTCCAAACCTTCAAGATACTTAGTAATCAAATAAATGATAAGGAAGAACTATTTCAGCAGTTAATAAAAAATAGAGACATGCTTGTACAGCCATTCTTTGAAACTGTAAGTGAATTTGGGGAAGCTTCATTAATGATTTTTGATGGAAAATTCTCTCATGCAATATTAAAAAAAGCCAAAGAGGGCGACTTTCGAGTTCAAGACGACTTTGGAGGTACAGTGCATGATTATTCACCATCAAAAGAGGAAGTTGAATTCGCTTTAAAAGTTATCAAAGCTTGTAAGTCTGCTCCACTCTACGGTAGAGTCGATATTGTTTGGGATCAAGAAAAAAATATCTATTTGTCAGAATTAGAGATCATAGAACCAGAACTCTGGATAAGAAACCATCCTAAAAGTGCTGAAAGCATAGCTGAAGCTATTTCCAATAAATTATAATTTTTGTCTTGGCTTAAAAGGTATGGCAGAATTTATTCATGAAAAAATCGCTTAAAAAACCTTTCTTAAGAGGCACTTTTCATCAAGCAATGTTTTATATTGCAATTGGTGCTTGTGCTCCTTTAATTGTTAAGAGCAATAATTCATCTGAATATATAGCTACATCAATTTACTCTTGCGCGGTAATGATGATGTTCGGTTTTAGTGCGCTTTACCATAGATTTAATTGGAACAAACTAGAAAAAAGGCAATTCAGAAAACTTGATCATATTGGAATTTTCTTAATGATTGCCGGAACTTTTACCCCATTTTGTTTATTAGTTCTTCCATGGTCATCCGGATTCATTTTGCTCATCCTTATTTGGGCAATTGCATTATTTGGAATCCTTCAGGTTCTTTTCATGCCTGATTTGAATAGAATGATAAGAGCATCAATTTATATAGGTATGGGTCTTATTGCTTTGCCGTATATGTCTGAGATGTTTAAGGTTTTTTCAACAGCCAATACGGTATTGATAATTATTGGTAGTTTTTTATACATAATTGGAGCTATAGGGTACGGTCTTAAAATACCTAAACTTTCGCCAAGATTCTTTGGGTATCATGAGGTTTTTCACTCATTGGTTTCTATTGCAGCTATACTGCATTTCATAGTGATCTATTCAATTATTTAGCCTTAAAGTAAAAACTAACTAAATAGTTCATTAAGATAGATGAAACTATTAAGAAAATTTTATAATTAAGTTTTAAGGAGATTTATGAGTTGTTCAGAAAATGTAAATAAAGTCGTAGAAACATATATAGATTCACTAAAAGAATCTAGCCCAGATAAAGTAAAAGAAGCATTCCATCCGAATGGCAAAGTGGTTGGGCACTTGCATGGAGATTTTTTAGAAATGAGTACTGAGGATTTTGCTGGCTTTGTTGCCGCGCAAGAACCATCAGATGTTGAATATGAAATACTATCAACTGTTGTAGAAGGCACAACCGCTGCAGTAAAAGTCAGAGATAAATATTTAGGAATTACTTTTTTAGATACATTGTCACTAATAAAGATTGATGATCAGTGGAGTATCTACAACAAACTTTTCAACGTTGAAGAATAAGTAACAAGATAATATATAAGAACTACTGAAAAGTGGCTCCCCGAACTGGGCTCGAACCAGTGACCCACTGATTAACAGTCAGTTGCTCTACCAACTGAGCTATCGGGGAACGAATAGGAATTATATACAACTATTAAGAAATAAAAAACAATGAAAGGCTTTAAAGTAGTTTCTGATTTTGATCCAAAGGGCGATCAGCCACAGGCAATTAAAAAAATTGCTGAAAATTTAGATGACGGATTGCTTAATCAAACCTTATTAGGTGTAACTGGATCAGGAAAGACCTACACCATTGCAAAAGTTATAGAGGAAACACAAAGACCAGCCATAATCATGGCTCCTAATAAAACATTAGCAGCTCAACTATATGGAGAGTTCAAGGATTTCTTCCCTGAGAATAGAGTTGAATACTTTATTTCCTACTATGATTACTATCAGCCTGAAGCCTATGTGCCTTCTTCTGATACTTACATAGCAAAAGACGCCAACATTAATGAACATATTGAACAGATGAGATTATCTGCAACCAAAGCATTAATTGAGGCAAAAGATACCATTGTTGTTGCCTCTGTTTCCGCAATATATGGTCTAGGTGCTCCTGAATCATATTTAAAAATGGTTTTGAATTTGAGTAGAGGAGAAGTTATAAATCAACGCGATATTCTTAGACAGCTTGCAACGATGCAATATTCTCGTAATGACTTAGATTTTCAAAGAGGTACATTCAGGGTCAGGGGAAACAGTATTGATATTTTCCCTGCAGAAGCTGAAAAAGAAGCAGTCAGAATAGAATTAGAGCTTGAAAAAATATCAGATATTTATTTCTTTGATCCTCTTACTGGTGCTGTAATCAAGGAGATGCCGAGAGTGAGTATCTTTCCTAAAACCCACTACGTCACACCACAAAATACTATTAATAAAGCTTTGGATGATATAAAAATTGAGCTTGATCATAGACTTGTAGAGTTAAAGGCAAAAAATAAATTATTAGAAGCTCAAAGGTTAGAAGAAAGAACTAACTATGATTTAGAGATGATGGCTGAGTTAGGCTATTGCAATGGTGTAGAAAATTATTCTAGATATCTCTCAGGCAGGAAACCTGGCGAAGCACCACCATGTCTTTTTGATTATATTCCAGAGAACGCCATAGTATTTGTTGATGAATCTCATGTTTCAGTTCCTCAAATTGGAGGAATGTTTAAAGGAGACAGGTCTAGAAAAGAAACATTAGTAGATTATGGATTTAGATTGCCGAGTGCACTCGATAATAGACCACTTCGTTTTGAAGAGTGGGATAAATTAGCACCTCAAAGAGTCTTTGTGTCAGCGACACCTGGTAAATGGGAAAAAGAATACAGCGACAATCAAGTCGAATTATTAGTAAGACCAACAGGCCTCATAGATCCTGAGGTTGAACTTAAGCCAGCTAAATACCAAGTAGAGGATGTATTAGAACAAGCCAACAAAACAACCGCAAAAGGTTTTAGAACATTAATAACGACTCTAACAAAAAAAATGTCAGAAGATTTAACTGAATACTTACATGAAAAAGGGCTAAAAGTTCGCTATATGCATTCAGATATAGATTCAGTTGAAAGAGTAGAGATACTTAGGGATCTAAGATTAGGAGTATTTGACATACTGGTTGGAATTAATTTGCTAAGAGAGGGATTAGACTTGCCAGAGGTAGGGCTTGTGGCAATCCTCGATGCAGATAAAGAAGGGTTTTTAAGATCAGAAGGATCTTTAATTCAAACGATAGGAAGAGCAGCTCGGAATCTAGAAGGTAAGGCAATCCTTTATACAGACAAAATGACAGGTTCAATTGAACGAGCACTTGGTGAAACAGATAGAAGACGAGAAATACAAAGAGCCTATAACAAGAAACATAATATTATGCCTAAAACTGCTACATCAAAAATTAAAGATGTTATGGAGGGCGCAAGATCACTTAAAAAAGAAAAAAATCAAACTAATGATGGCTCTGATCTATATGATGTCTCAAAAGTTAATTACCATAACATTGGCAAGGAAATTAAAAAGCTTGAGAAAATGATGAAATCTTCTGCTAAAGATTTAGATTTTGAACAAGCAGCAAAATATAGAGATTTAATAAAAGAACTAAAAGATAAAGTTTTAATCAATAAAGCATGATGTCCAATAAAATTATTTTTCTTCAAGGTCATGATGTATTCACTAAAACAAAACAAACAAAAATTTTTGGCAATTCTTTAGAAATTGAGAAGGGAAAATATATTTTTGTCTTAATTGTTGCGAATGAAAATTTTACTGAAGATTTAAATAAACTGAAATCTCTTTTGGGTGCAGTTGAAATGGATTTCTCACCTAATTTAGTTATAACCCCAAGAATAGGTACTCAAAGTTCATGGTCGAGCAAGGCTCAAGATATCTTTGCTAACATTGGAATAGATTCAGTTTCTAGGATAGAACGTTTAAAAGCATTTGAAACAAAAGACTCAGAGACAATCATCACAAAAATCTTCGATAAAATGACAGAGTCTCATTTTTCTAAACTACCATCACAAGAAGAGCTTTTTCAAAATCATAAAAGAAAACAATCGAAGAGCTATAACATTCACAAAGATCAAGACCTCATCTTTGCTTTAAATGATGAGCTTGGTTTAGCACTCAATGATGTAGAAAAATCATATTTAAATTCACTTTTTGCAAAACTTGATAGACCTATAACAGATGCTGAATTAATGATGTTTTCTCAGATTAATTCTGAACACTGTAGGCACAAGATTTTTAGATCAAACTGGAAAACTGATATACCTTTCAGCCATGATTCGCTTTTTGATGCTATTAAATCTACAACTAAAGATGAAATGGACCATGTTCTATCTGCATACCATGATAATTCCGCAGTTATTAAAGCAAATGGCACAAGCTTGTTAGAAATTAACGGAAACAACAAATATAAAAGTTTTAAAGGTGAGGTAGATACCACTATAAAAGTTGAAACACATAATCATCCTACCGGCATATCACCTTTTGAAGGTGCAGCTACCGGTTCAGGTGGGGAAATTAGAGATTGCAGTGCTACTGGGAGGGTGGCTAGGCCAAAAGCAGGTTTTATGGGTCTATGTCTATCTCATTTAAGGCTAGGAGAAGCCTTAGAGCCCTGGGAGGAACCTGAAATAAAACCTGATTTCTTAGCATCGCCCAAAGATATTCTTGCTGATGCACCAATAGGCTCTGCTTCATATAACAATGAATTTGGAAGACCAGCAATCTTTGGTTATTTCAGAACGCTCGAATATCAAAAGCAAGGTTTTCATAAGCCAATCATGCTGGCCGGTGGAGTTGGGTCAATAAAACAAGTTCAAATTGAAAAAGGTAAGCCTGCAGCAGGAGATGCTGTAATTGTTCTTGGTGGTCCTGCAATGCTAATAGGTTTAGGAGGAGGGTCTGCAAGCTCAACAAAGAAAACAAGTGATAATTCTGACCTAGACTATGTTTCAGTACAAAGATCTAACCCTGAAATGCAAAGAAGAGCGCAACAAGTGCTTGATAAATTTAATGAACGGTCTTCAAAAAATCCAATCACATTCATTCATGATGTTGGAGCAGGAGGAATATCCAATGCTATTCCCGAATTAGCAAAAGATACCAACTTAGGGGTAGAAATTAATTTAGAAAATATTGATTCAGCTGACCAAACTATGAGTCCAATGGAACTCTGGTGTAACGAAAGCCAGGAGAGGTATGTATTTACAATTCCAATGGCTAAAGTGCCTGCGCTAGACCATATATGTAAAAGAGAAAGATGCCCTTATTCAGTAGCTGGTGCTTTGACTAGTGAAAAAGTAATCAAAATTAAATTTCATGATGATGAGATAGTTAATTTAACAATTGATGATTTATTTGGTGAGATTCCCCTGCCAGAACTTATAGCTCAGGACTACGATAGGTCAACAGAACAAGAGGATCTGCCTTCCGATGATCTAAAGAAATTAATTTTTACAGTTTTAAATTTTCCAGTAGTTGGCTCAAAGAAATTTCTTATTACTATCGGAGATCGAACTGTGAACGGCTTGGTTTTTAGAGATCAATTAATTGGAAATAGACAAATGCCAGTGAGCGATTATGCTGCAACTCTTGATGATTATAATTCTGATTCAGGCCAAGTATTTTCCATAGGAGAGAAACCTAATATTGCAATCGAAAACCCAGAAGCTTCAGTAAGAATGGCTTTATCAGAAGCCTTATTAAATATTGTTGGTGTAAAGCATGAAGCTTTGGATAAGATTACCTTTTCTGCAAACTGGATGAGCTCAACAAAAACTGCAGATGAAAGGGGAGATTTAGTTAGGGGAGTGCAAGCTGTAAGCAATATGGCTGATGCTCTTAATGTTTCTATTCCTGTAGGTAAAGATTCTCTTTCAATGAATGTTAATTGGAAAAAAGATAACGAAGAACATGCAGTGACATCTCCAATGACCTTAAATATTTCATCCTTCTCTAACGTCAAGGATCTCAATAAATCTGTTACGCCAGAATTCTCGGAAGCAGACTCAACTATTCTTCATCTTTGGGTGCATGAAGATAAATATAGAATGGGTGGCAGCTCACTTTACCAAAGCTTTAAGCTCTTTGGAGGACCAACACCAGATATAGATGATATAGCTGCTTTTAAGTCTTTATTTGATGGAACTCAAAAGTTATTAGAGGATGAACTTATTTTATCTATGCATGATATTTCTGATGGAGGCATGGTTACTGCTTTAATAGAAATGGCCTTATGTAGTAATACTGGCCTTGATATAAATTTAGATTATCCAGAAAAACCAAAAATTATTCCTAAACTTTTTTCTGAAGAGTCTGGCCTAGTTATTGAGGTCAATAATGAAAGACTGGAAAAAGTAAAAAAATATTTAGGTGGCTTAGATATTAATTTTGAGGAAATTGCCAAAAAGAATAATGAAAAAACAATTACGATTAATTCATTTAGAGAAAATTTATTTACTGAGAGTCTAGATAATCTTTTTGATGAATGGAGCAAAGTGAGCTTTGAGATGCAAAAAATAAGAGATACTGCAGAGGCTGCAGAACAGGAAAAAATTGCTCATAGAGATTACGCAGAATTCCTTACTCCGAAAATAGATTTTGATATTCCTGATTCAGGTAAACGACTCTTTTCACAGAAACCAAAAGTTGCCCTGTTAAGAGAACAAGGAATAAATGGTCACTATGATATGGCTGCAGCACTCATGGAAGCTGGTTTTGAAGTTGATGATTTGCATATGAGTGAGATAGGAAAACAAATAACTAACCTTGACGATTATCAAGGCCTTGTCGTGCCTGGAGGCTTTTCTTATGGAGATGTTTTGGGAGCTGGTTCTGGAATGTCCAGTACTATAACCTTCAATAAAGACCTCAAAAAAATATTCAGTAATTTCTTAGAGAATGATAAGAATTTTGCACTAGGAATATGTAATGGCTGTCAATTTATGTCTGGTTTAAATTCCATTATCACCGGAGCTGAAGGATGGCCTCAATTTATCCGAAATGATTCTGATCAATATGAATGTAGGTTAGTGCAATTAAAGATTGAGGAAAGTAAATCAATTTTTTTTGATGGTATGGCTGGCAGCATTATTCCTGTGATGGTATCTCATGGCGAAGGTAAAGCTGTCTTCAGTACTAAACAAAGCAATGTGGTGGCAAGATATGTTGATCCATTGCACAGAACTACCAAACATTATCCTTTTAATCCAAATGGCTCTGAAGAAGGTGCTGCAGGAGTTTGTAATAATGATGGCAGAATTATGATAATGATGCCGCATCCTGAAAGAACTTATTTAGCCAAACAATATTCCTGGTCTCCAAAGGAATGGAATCATTTTTCGCCTTGGTTCAAGATGTTTGATAATGCCTATCAGTTCGCTAAGAAAAATTAAATTTTAGGTCTTAACACTTCATTGATAATTTTATCATCACCATGCTCTAGGAAAAGCTTTATGGTTTTAATAACTGTAGGAAAAGCTAGTTCATCCCAAGGAATATCATCGTACTTAAAAAGCTTAACTTCACTACTTTCAGGTGTTGGACCAAAATCATAATTAACAACTCTTCCTGTAAAGAACGTATAGATCTGATCTATATGAGGCACGCTTAAAACTGTAAAAAGTTTTATATTGCTTACTCTGAGATTTGCTTCTTCTTCGGTTTCTCTTAATGCTCCTTCTTCAATAGATTCCTGATTTTCTAAAAATCCAGCTGGTAAAGTCCAATACCCATGCCTTGGTTCAATTGATCTTTTGCAAAGAATTAACTCATCATTGTCGGTATAAGCCAATACACCAGTTACTATATTGGGATTCGTATAAAAAATTTCCCCGCAATTATTGCATACCTCTCTTTCGCGGTTATCACCTTCTGGTATTTTCTTAACTATTTCAGCGGATGAGCAAACTGGACAAAAATTCATAAAAAAATCTGAGTTCCAATTATAATAGACATATGATTTATAGCCTAGGACAAAAAAAACCTGAATTTAATTCAGATGAAGTTTGGATTGCAGATTCTGCCGATCTTATTGGCGAAGTAATTTTAAGCAATGATGTATCTATTTGGTTTAATGTAACCATACGTGCAGATAACGATGTTATTAGTATTGGAAGTGGTAGTAATATTCAAGATAATACTGTTATTCATACCGATGAAGGTATAAAAGTAAATATTGGAGAAAATGTCACTGTTGGCCATAAAGTCATTATTCATGGTGCAAGTGTGGGGGATAATACTGTAGTTGGAATGGGTAGTGTTGTTATGAACCACGCAAAAATTGGAAAAAATTGTATTATCGGAGCTAATTCATTGATTACGGAACGCAAAGAATTTCCTGATAATTCTTTAATCATGGGTTCACCAGCTAAAGTAATCAGACAATTAACTGAGGAAGAAATAGAGGTATTAGCATTAAGCGCCCATCATTACTCAGAGAAAGCAAAAATATATAAAGCAGACCTTAAATCATGAAATTAACCGAAATTAGAAAAAAATTTCTAAACTACTTTAATTCAAAAGAACACGAAATAATAAATTCGAGTGATCTCATCCCTCATCGAGATGACAGCATTTTATTTACAAATGCAGGCATGGTTCAATTTAAAGATGTGTTTTTAGGTTTAGAGAGAAGGAATAAAAGCGCTACTTCTTCACAAAAGTGTTTAAGGGTTGGTGGTAAACATAACGATCTTGAGAATGTTGGGTTTACGACCAGACATCAAACTTTTTTTGAAATGCTAGGTAATTTTAGTTTCGGTGAATATTTCAAAGAACAAGCAATTGAGTATGCCTGGGAATTCTTAACTGATGAACTGAAGATACCTCAGGAAAAGCTATTTATTACTGTGCATGAGAGTGACGATGAGTCAGAAAATCTTTGGCTTAATAACATAGGAATAGGTAAAGATAAGATAGCAAGATTGGGTGATGAGGATAATTTTTGGTCCATGGGAGAAACTGGACCATGTGGTCCATGCTCTGAAATTTTCTATGATTACGGAGAAAATTTTGAAGGCTCTCTTCCTGGCAAAGGTGATACTGGAGATAGGTATGTTGAAATCTGGAATCTGGTATTCATGGAGTTCAATAGAAACACAAAAGGAGAATTGACCCCTTTACCAAATAAGTGCGTAGATACAGGTATGGGGTTAGAGAGGATTTGCTCGGTAATGCAAAACGTTGGCTCTAATTTTGAAACAGATTTATTTAAAGACTTAAAAGTAAATATCTCTAATAAATTTGAGACTCCAAACGACCAATCTTTAAACGTAATAGCAGACCACCTTAGAGCCGCTTTTTTCTTAATGTCTGAAAATGTTATGCCATCAAATGAAGGTAGGGGGTATGTCCTTAGAAGAATTATTAGAAGAGCAGTAAGGCACGGCTATAAGATGGATCGAAAATCTCCATTTCTTCATGAATGCCTTGAAAATTTAAGAGATTTGATCGAAAAGGATTTCAAAGAGGAATTTAAGGATTTTTCAAGATGTAAATCAGCTCTGGAACAAGAAGAAAAGTTGTTCTTCAAAACTCTGTCATCAGGAATGAAAATTCTAGAACAAGAATTAAGTAAAGACCTCAAACTAGTATCAGGTGAAGTAGCTTTTAAGTTGCATGATACCTATGGTTTCCCTATTGATCTTACAAGAACAATCTCCCAAGAGAAAAACTTGAATATAGATGAAGCAGGTTTTGAAAAATTGATGAACATTCAAAAGGAAGGCTCTAAACAAAGCTCTATGTTTAATGTCAAAGATATTGTGGTAGACCCAAAACTATCATCAACTTTTATTGGGCATGACAAAAATAGCTGTGAAGCAAATTGTGTTGCTCTTTTTGATGAAGAAGGCACTAGTATTGATAAAATCACTAATAAAGGTTTTGTAATTTTTTCAGAAACTCCTTTTTATGCTGAAATGGGTGGCCAAGTTGGCGATATAGGCTCAGTTATAAAAAAGGGATCTGATATCAAAGTAATTGATTGTAAGAAAGTAGGTAATTTTCATTTGCATGAAGTTGAAATTTCTTCCGGTGAGTTATCTAAAAATGATAAAGCTAAGCTGTTAATCGATTTGGCAAAAAGAGAAAAGATTGAGTGCAATCATTCAGCAACACATCTACTGCATTCAGCTCTTAG
>CENJ01023947.1_pt1 | contig 30902 bp, 29 predicted proteins | sample 356161 | NCBI WGS metagenome assembly CENJ01 (sample SAMEA2619531, study PRJEB7988) | marine metagenome | biome: marine biome (ENVO:00000447); feature: surface water layer (ENVO:00002042); material: "saline water (ENVO:00002010), including plankton (ENVO:xxxxxxxx)" | depth 5 m | reverse complement strand
CTGATCCAATCCGGAAACCATCCTGAATGTTTTACTTCATGACCAAACGCTTTACTAAGTCTATTGACCTGATATATTCGTGGTTCATCGTTGATTACTTCCAGTATTGAATTTTGTAAACTGGCGCTAATTTCTTCATCTGCATCAAGCATAAATATCCAGTCTGACTTGGAAAGCTTCTGCGCATTTTGACGTTGTATTCCAAATCCAGGCCAATCTTCAGAGACGTGTATATTTTTAGTATATTTTTGAGCGATGCTTAAAGTATTGTCAGTACTTCCAGAATCTAAAATAATTATATCGTCTGCCCATGTTGAACTTTTTAAGGCTTTTTCAATATATTCCTCACCGTTTTTTACAATAATTATGATGCTTATAGTCTTCATTTATATTAAAAATTATAACATAGATGGTGGCCCCGGTAGGACTCGAACCTACGACAAATGGATTATGAGTCCACTGCTCTAACCAACTGAGCTACAGGGCCTAAAGAATAAATTTTTGGTTTTATAATGCTTATTATATCACAATTAGTTTAATAATTATTTGAAGCAAATATATATGCAGAAAAAAGCCCACGTCTTCAAGAAGCAGTGGGCTTGTTACTAGGAGAAACTAGATTTTTTTAATTGCTTTTAAAGTTCAAATGCATATTTAAAGCCTAACCCAAACCTTTCATTTACCTCATTTTCTTCATCTGCTCTTTTAAAGCCAAAACTAATATTAATATCTGGGGTTACTGCGTAACCAACTGAAATCTGGAGGATCTTTCCATCATGATCTTCATCTTCTTCTTCTGGAGCATCATTATCAACGAATGTGTATGTAGTGCTAAAACTATAAGGATAAAGTTCTAAACCTAATGAGCTTGTAAAGTAAGACCTATCGTGAGCTTCTTCTCCGGAATAATGTTCAATATCCATATATTCGAAAATTAACGTTTTACTAATTTTATCCGAAAAATTCTCTCTGTAGCTTAATGATAAAGAATATCGCGCCTCATCTTCTTCATTACCGATTCCCGCTTTTTGTAATGCATAGCCAAATCTATATGAAAGTCTTTCTACAATATTATTATCTAAAGAATAAAAATCTTTTCCACCAAGAGAAATTGCATATGAATCAAAATCTTCTGTATTCGCTAAACCTCCGTCAGATTTACTTGTATGTCCTCTACTGTCGAGTATTGCATCACTCAAAAATGTTGTGTCAGCATGAAAGCCACTAACATTTAGTTGGTGTGTGCCAAAGTCATCAAAGTTAGCTCCAAATTTTACACCGGCTCCAATACGTTCAGCGATTTTATATTCTTCGATCATTGAGTATGAGTAAAGCCCAGGAAAACTATGATAATCTAAACCTACTTTTGGATTGAATTTTCCAAGATAAACCGAGAAGTCTTCATAGCTATATGTAAGAGTTAAAGATTCTACAATTAATGGGTGATCTTCAAACACTCTAGTTTCGCCGTCATGAGTTCTAGCAATTCCACCATGGCCATGTCCACCTGGCTCACCTTCAATTTTTAAATTTGTATCGATATTAAAACCTTCTGCAATTCTAGAGCCAAGCTCCACATGGGAGTGTGTATAGTACTCGTTAACTTCTTCTTCACCTTCACCAGCATCATTAACATGATCCGCATGTACTCGAATCCCAACATGTCCATAAAATGGCTCATCTGAGTGAGCTGCATGATCATGATCATGCCCGTCGTCTGCTGCATGTAGAGAGCTACTTAAAAAAGTGATTATTATTAGAAACTTTATTAGATTTATTATTTTCATATTTTTCTCACTCATAAATTTTAAAAAAACTAATGTTATAATATAACATTCTCAATATCAATGGTAAGATAAATTAAACTTTAGATTTTTTCTGCACAAAAAAAATGAATAAAGACACCATTATAAAAATTATGGCAGATGCAACTACAATAGATGGGCCTGATGGGGTATCCATATAATAAGAGCTATAAATTCCTAAAATAACCGCTAGCATTGCAAGTATAGATGAAATAACCGCCATCTTTTCTGGCGAATGGGCGAGTTGTCTTGCAGATGCTGCAGGAATGATTAGTAAAGATGTTATTAAAAGTAACCCAACTATTTTGAAAGAAACAGCAACTACAATAGTCATCAATAGCATTATTAATAATTGATTAAGCAAGATGTTAATTCCTTCGGCTCTTGCTAATTTTTCATCTATAGTCATCAAAACAAAAGATGTCCAATTAAGATAAAGAAAAATTAAAACCAATAAACCGCCAATTAATACAAAATATATTTCCATTGAGCTCACAGCAAGAATATCGCCAAATAAATATGAATGCAGATCAACACTTCTTTCAAGAAGACTTAATGTCACCATACCAACAGAAAGAGCTGAATGAGCAAGTATACCTAGGAGTGTATCAGTTGCTAAAATTTTTTTTTGTTGGAGCCAAATCAATGTAATTGTAAATATAGAACAAATAATAACGGTACCGATGTTTGTACTTATTCCAAATACAAGACCAAGAGCAACACCAAGTAGAGCACTGTGCGCTAGCGAATCGCCAAAATATGCCATTTTCCTCCAAACAACAAAACAACCAATTGCTCCAGCAATAATAGCAATCCCGACTCCTGCAATTATTGCCCTTACGATAAATGGCTCAATCATTTATTGCCTCATCGTGTGTATGATCATGAGTATGTTGATAAATTGACATCATTTTCGCCATATCATTTCCAAACAAGGATATAAATTCAGGATCTTTTGCAATAATTTGAGGTGTTCCAGAACAGCAAATATGATGATACAAACAGATAACTTTTTTTGTAGAAGACATAACCATATGTAAATCATGTGAAACCATTAGAATACTTAAATCTCTATTTTTATAAATACGATTGACCAAATTATAAAAATTTAATTGATTTTTAATATCAAGATTTTGAGCAGGTTCATCTAAAATTAATAGCTCTGGTTTATTTAAAAGACTCCTTGCTAAAAGTACTTTTTGAAGTTCTCCACCAGAAAGGTTCGATAAGTTTTTTTCGAGAATTCCTGAAATATTTGTTTCTTTAGAAATGCTAATTAACTCATCTGCAGAGGATTTTTTTTTAAGCGTTAAAAATCTTTCAACACTTATTGGCATCGTGTTTTCTGGACTAAAGTTTTGAGGTATGTACCCGATAGAGAGGTTATTATTTTTAGTAATTTTTCCTTTATCTGGCAAGAAAGAGCCGATCAAACATTCAAGTAAAACAGATTTCCCCGCACCATTTGGCCCAACGATAGTGACAAAATCTTTTTTTTTGATATCGATGAAAACGTTTTCGAGAATATTCTTATTATCTCTCGTAACACATAAATCCTCTGCTTGAATTAAAAATGACATTTTTTATGAACAATCCTGACAAATTCCTGTTATCTCTAATGTCACTTGATTTGGTGAAAAATTATTTTTTCCAGACGTTGAAGTTAAAACTTTTTTTACTGTATTTGAACAACATTCCTCAATATTTTTACATTCTTTACAAATTAAAAAATAGCAATCTTCATGCTCGTCGGGATGAGAGCAACCTACAAAAGCATTTAAGCTTTGAATTTTATGAATAAAACCATGTTCCATTAAAAAGTCTAAGGATCTGTAAACAGTCGGAGGTTTTGCAGATGCATCATTTTTTTTAAGATCATTTAAAAGGTCATAAGCTTTTACATATCCATGATTTTTCAGAATTAATGTTAAAACTTTCTGCCTAAGTTTAGTTAACTTAACCCCTTTTTTGTTACAAATAATTTCAGCTTTTTTCAATGCTTCATCTATACTAATTTTATGATTTTTACATGTACTCATTTTATTTTTTAACTAAATAATGTTGAAAACTATTATGTTATATTATAACATTCATTTCAAATCTATAAGCTCTTAAAATAATTATGACAAAAAAGGCAATAATATTCATATTTAGTTTTTTCTTAAGTACTAGCGCATTTTCAAGTGAGATTGTCGCTAGTGTTAAACCGCTTCACTCTTTAGTTAGCGCTGTTACTCAAGGTGCCCATACAGTTTCATTATTAATCGAGGGTAGCATGTCCCCTCACAATTTTGCTCTTAAGCCATCACATGCAAAATTATTAAATAATGCTAAAGTAGTTTTTTATATAGACAATCAATTAGAGTCAGCTCTAAAAAGAACAGTTATAGGATTGCCAACAAGTATTAGGGTAGTAACGGTATCAAAAACTAAACAATTAAATCTTCTTCCAGCCAGGTCTGGCGGAAATTGGGAAGAAGATGGCCATGATCATCATCATCATGACCACGGTTCAAATGATGTTCATTTTTGGCTTGAGCCAAGTAATGCCATTCAAATTGTAAAAGGAATTGTTCGTGAACTGAGTATAGTCTATCCTAAAAATATTAATCTTTATAAAAAGAATGCAAAGAATATCATCAAGGAAATTAAATCAACCGATCTTTCAATTAAATCTATGCTTGTTCCAATAAAAGATAAACCCTATATTGTTTTTCATGATGCTTATCAATACTTTGAAAAAGCATATGGTTTAAATGCAGTTGGATCAATTATGCTTGATCCTGAATTACCTCCTTCAGCTAAAAGAATTATTCAAATTAGAACTAAAATAAAATCAACAAATGCCAGTTGCGTGTTTAAAGAGCCCCAATTTAGAGCAAAAATTGTAAATACTGTCATCGAAGATACAAACGCACAGGTTGGCACATTAGATCCCTTGGGCGCTGATTTGGCTTCAGGTCCGAATATGTATCTTGAGTTATTAAAAAGTATTGCAAGCAATTTAAAAACCTGCCTTCAATAATAAAAATTTCTAGTTTCTAATTATAATATTTTGCGTATATGTTTTTTTGATAAAAATGTATTAAAGTATTGTGTATGAAAATAAAACTTTTAGTATTTCTCTTTGTTATTAATAACGCAGTAATTGCTGATACTAATAATTATGGCTCCTCAAAAGAAAAAGTTAATCAAAGCGAAATTAACTGGTTATTAGACAGACATAATATTCAAGAAGCACGAGGCGGCACCACTAGTGGCTTAGAGCCAGAATTAGATAAAGCCTCCTCCGATTATTTTATAAAACTGCAAAATTCAAAAAAGCAAAAAGAAAAAGACAGATTTGCGATTTTAGCAATGGCTGGCGATTATAGAGCTAATTTTGAGTTCACCGAAATATTTGGAAGTAGTCCAAATTATAGTCTTGATAACCCCTATAAGTCTTGGGGAACAGAAACAATCATGGTCATTCAAAATAGTGAAAATTTTATTTCACTTCAACATATCCTCGTGATGTATATGAAAGATAAAGATGGAAATACAAAGGGCCCTTACATGCAAAAACATTGGCGTCAAGATTGGTCATATGAGGACAAAAAAATTTTAGAGTTTCAAGGCAAAAATGAGTGGGCTGTTAAAAGACATGAAAATGTAAAAAAATCTTGGAGTCAGGCAGTATACCAGGTTGATGATTCACCAAGGTACGAGTCTTATGGAATATGGGTTCATGAAGATGGTGTCTCGAGATGGGTTAGTCAGTCTACAAATAGACCTTTGCCTCGAAGAGAGCACACGGTTCGCGATGATTATGATCTTTTAAAAGGCGTTAATAAGATATCAATTCTCCCATGGGGCTGGGTTATGGAAGAGAACAATGACAAGATTGAAACGCCAAAAAAATATATTGGTACAGAATATGGATTGGCAAGATATCAAAAAATTGCAAACTATGATTTTACTCCGGCTTTAGAATATTGGCAGTCTTCAAAAGGTTACTGGGACTTAGTCAGAGATAGGTGGGATAGGATAATATCTTATGATGCAAGCTTTTGTATGAAAAAATATCATAATGATAAGCCATTATTTAATTATCATTTTTTACAGGCAGAAAAATATAAGAAGGAAAAGGACATATTGAAAGCAAAAAGAGATGTTGATCAAACAATAAACAATTTTATAATTAATAATTGTGGCAGCAATAAAGCGAAAGCAAAAATAAAACTCTAATATTAATAAGAACTATTTGCATTTGATAATAATTTGCATTATTATTTAAACCAATTTTAATAATATTTAAGGTGAAAAAATGAAAAAAACAATGAGTTTTATAATTTTGATAATACTATCGCAAAATACACTAGCAGGACCTTATGTTACAACCAAGCATGAATTTAAATTAAAAGACTCAGATTATAATAAAACGGTAAATCAAATAAGATTTGGATATGATAAAAAAATAAAAAATTCAACATACTACATAGAAATAGGTGGTGGAGAAACTTTACCAAATGGCGAGAGTCTTGGAAGCGGACAAAGTATAATTTCATATGAACTAGGTTTTAAAAAGAAAGTTAATGATAAATTTTCATTCAAGATCCAATATGAAGGAAAAAATTATACAGAAACATATTTAGATCACGAATTTGAGTTTGAAACAAAATATCGATTTTAAAAGAAATAAAGTGTAACATTAATTTTGTGAATAATAAAAATGAAAATATCTCAGATATTGAATTATCATTAATTTCTGCTATATCTGGCTTAGATAACAAATTAGAAGAGCTAGACCATAATATTTCGCTTCTATCAAATCAAACTCAAAATTCCACTGACAATCTAGAAAGTGACAAAGAGCTAAACAAGAGAATCAGCATACTTGAGCAAAAAATTTCAAAATTAGATGCTAAGATCAATAAACAACCATCAACTGAAATATCAAATCAATATTTAAAGACTTTACCGACAAAAGGAAGATTTTCGAGTAAAAAAAAAGGATATGTCTTAGCTGAAAGTTTAAGATTAAAGCGAATAGAGTCCATTGAAAAATCTTTAAATACGCTACTAGAAAAGTATGGTGAGGCGAAAATTTCTTCAGAAAATTCTGATGAAGTTCCTATGAAAATAAATAGTCAATCTAATCACTCAGATGTTTTGTCTTCAGATGAATTTTATTTAAGATCTAGAGGAATATTCTTCGGTTTTCTATTTTCTATTTTACTTGTTTTACTTTTAATAGTTGTATCGACAGGTATAAATATTTTTATTTAAATATTAAGGCAAATTTGTGTGAAATTTATTTTAAACTTTTTTTTATTTTTTATTAGTTTATTTCTTAAAATGTTTTCTTATACTTTACTGACTTTTTTATTTATATTTATTAGTATAATATTTTTCTTATATATATATTTTGTAAATGATATTACTTTCATAATTGAAAAACTTCACGAAACAATTCCTCAGGCTATACCTATTTGATTATTCTAAGTCTAGAAAACTTTTTAGTTGTTCAGATCTACTAGGATGCCTTAATTTCCTTAAGGCTTTAGCTTCTATTTGCCTTATTCTTTCTCGTGTTACATCAAACTGTTTGCCTACCTCTTCAAGTGTGTGATCAGTATTCATATCTATTCCAAATCTCATTCTTAGAACCTTCGCTTCACGAGGGGTTAGAGAGCCAAGTATACTTCTTGTAGCTTCCCCGAGACTTTCGTTGGCAGCAGATTCCATAGGAGTAAGAATATTACCATCTTCAATGAAGTCGCCTAAATGTGAGTCTTCGTCGTCACCTATAGGTGTTTCCATAGAAATTGGTTCTTTCGCGATTTTGAGCACTTTGCGAATTTTATCTTCCGGCATTGCCATTTTTAAAGACAATTCTTCTGGAGAAGGTTCTTTTCCATTTTCTTGAGTCATTTGTCTGGAAATTCTATTTAACTTATTAATTGTCTCGATCATATGTACTGGGATTCTTATTGTCCTTGCTTGATCTGCAATAGATCTAGTGATTGCTTGCCTGATCCACCAAGTAGCATATGTTGAAAATTTGTAACCTCTTCTGTATTCAAATTTATCTACAGCTTTCATAAGACCTATATTTCCTTCTTGAATAAGATCTAAAAACTGTAGGCCCCTATTTGTATATTTTTTTGCAATAGAAATAACTAATCTTAAGTTAGCCTCAATCATTTCTTTCTTTGCACGTTTTGATTTTGCCTCTCCAATGGACATCTTTCTGTTAATCTCTTTAATCTCTGTCACTTTAAGATTCGTTAATTCTTCTATTTTTAAAAGTTTTCTTTGTATTTTTTTAATATCTTCTTGATTCTTTTTTAGCTTTACGGCGTATTTTGGTTTTCCTTTCAGTCTATTTTGAACCCAGGCTAAATTAGAACTATTATCAGCAAAACTTTTAATAAATTCCCTTCTTGGCATTCCAGATGAAATTGCAAGTTTAGATATTTGTTTTTCATAATTTCTAATTTTGCTTACAACTTGTTTTAAATCTTGTTTAAGCTCTGAAAGTAATACGGGGACAATACGAAATCTCATGAAATAGTCTGCTGTTTTTTCTCGTGCTTTTAATAGTTTCTTTGGATCTTTTTTTACAGCTGGTTGATTTGTTTTTTTAAATAGTTTTATTAAATCGTCAAAATGCTTTTTTGCTTCGTCAGGATCAATACCAGTATCAACTTCTACTTCTTCTTCATCGTCATCATCATCAACTTTTAATGTATGATCTTCTATTACATCATTATCAGCTTCTGGGTCAATAAAGCCATTTAATAAATCGCTAAGCTTTAATCTTTCGATTTCTTCATCTTCATCTTCTTCTTCTTCTGGCTGGTTCATAACTAAAGCATAAGATGTTAGAAGCTTCTCAATTGTATTAGGATAAAAAGCTAATGCATGTGTAACTTGATTTAGCCCTTCTTCTATCCTTTTAGCAATACTTATTTCACCCTCTCTAGTTAATAAGTTTACTGTTCCCATCTCTCGCATATACATCCTGACAGGATCCGTTGTCCTTCCAAATTCTTGATCAACGGTAACCAAAGCCTGTGCAGCTTCTTCAGCAGCATCTTCGTCTGTAGATTGATTGTCGTCATTTAAACTGAGAGAATCTTCGTCAGGAGGTAGCTCCTGGACAACAATGCCCATTTCAGTAATCATATTTATAATATCTTCAATTTGGTCCGAATCTACAATACCTTCCGGAAGATGATCATTAACTTCAGCATAGGTGAGAAAGCCTTGCTCTTTACCCTTAGAAATAAGCTCTTTTATCTTCGTTTGATGATTTTCGTTTATAGCCATTTAAATAAATTTGCTCTGAATTGTATAAGTTTTTTGAATGAGAGATTATACCATAAAATAATTATATAGCTTAATAATTCTTTGATTTTGCTTCAATTTCTCTAATTTCCTTTTGTACCAAAGAATATAACTTTAGATCCGCAGGGTCGATGTCATCTAATTTTGTTTTTAAAAGATTTTTTATAGCTAAACAGATACATGCATTAAATTCTTTTTCGGGAAAATCATAATTTGTTATAAAGGCTTTACTTATTTTTTCTAACACTATATAAGATTTATTATCATCTCTGAAGTTTTCAAGTATGCCACCAAGTTTTATATCTTTATTTTTTTTAATTAAATCTAAAATTGATTTGAGAAGAATTATACCTTGATTATCTTTTATACGATTATCATTAATTAAATTTTCATCAACTTTTATATTCGGATGATGCATTAATATCAATATAGCTTTTTGAAGAGGAGAGTGTGTTTTAAATTTTTTACTATTGATGACTTCTATAGGCTTTTCATTCATCGAATATTTAGCACCAACTTTTTCTTTTAAGAATTCAGTAATAATATCTTTAAGAATTTTCGCATTTAAATCATTTAGAAGTAAATCAACATTCTGTAAGTATTGAGTTTTGCCAGCGGCACTCGTTAAGTCAAATTCTTGAGAAAACTTTTTATAAATAAACTCTTCTAAGCTAATTTTTTTATTTATATTTTCATCCCATAGATTTTTCCCTCCTTTTTCGATGATATTATCTGGATCATAATTCTTTGGAAGAAATACAAAACTTATTGCATCACCATCTTTAATTACCGGCATAATATTTTTGACTCCTTGCCAAGCCGCTTTTTCTCCAGCTTTATCTCCATCAAAGCAACAAATAATCTCTTTGGTATATTTAAAACACTGAATTAGGTTTTCCTTAGTAACAGCAGTTCCAAGAGTAGCGACACAATTCTTTACTCCTGATTGATAAAGTTTTATGACATCCATGTACCCTTCAACTATGCAAATAAAATCTTTTGTGCTTTTTTCTTTTTTTGCTAAATGAAGATTATATAAAACTTTTTTTTTGCTAAATAATTTTGTTTCTGGTGAGTTCATATACTTTGCAGCTGGTTTATCTTTATCTTCTTTTAATATTCTTCCTCCAAATGCAATTATATGCCCAACTTGATCATGTATTGGAAACATAATACGGTCTCTAAATTTATCATAAGAATTTTTATCTTTTTTAACAACAAGTCCTGCATCAAGTAAATTAGATTCCGTATAAACACTGCCTAATGATTTATTAAGAGATTGAAAATCGTTTTCTGCGTATCCAATATTAAATATTTTTGCAGTCTCTCCAGTAATATTTCTTTCTTTCAAATAAGAAATCGCTTTTTCTGAGTTCTTTAATTGGTTTTGATAAACTTTCTTTGCATCATCCAATGAATTTTGAAGAAGTTTCTTAGCTTCAAATAACTTATTTGCTTCTTTGCTTCTTGGTATTTCCATTCCTAAAGAATTAGCGATAGTTTCTATTGCTTCAGGATAGGTCTTATTTGTATGATCCATTACAAAACCTATTACGTTTCCGTGTGCCCCACACCCAAAACAATGAAAAAATTTTTTACTTTCACTTACGCTAAATGAGGATGTTTTTTCATTATGAAAAGGGCATCTTGCCCAATAGTCGTTACCTTTTTTTTCTAACTTAATATAATTTCCAATAATGTCTACAATGTTTGCTTTTTCTATTAAGCTATCTATGAAATCTTTTGGTATATTTTGAGCCATGCTTATGCAGCTACACTATCTTCATTAAATAAATCTTCAATTTTGATGGCTTTTGGTTTTACTATTAAAAATTTATCTATATAACTATCAAAGTTATCAAGTATAAATTTCCCCCACTCACTATTTGTAAGATTTACATAGTCTTCTATAGAATTCCTTAGAAAAGTTACTTGGTGAAGATTTTTTTCTTTGTTAATTTTTAATGTTTCCACAAGCTCTGTATTATATTTATCTTTGAATGTATTATTTTCATCCAAAACAATTGCAAAACCACCTGACATTCCGGCACCAAAATTAACACCTGTTTCTCCAAGAACTATGACAGCACCGTTAGTCATATATTCACATCCATGGTCTCCAACTCCCTCAACTATCGCTGTAGCTCCGGAATTTCTTACGGCAAATCTTTCTCCAGCAACACCGGCAGCATAAAGTTTTCCACCTGTTGCACCATACATACATGTGTTTCCAATAATAACTGAATTCTTTGTTTCATAAGTCACATTTTTTGGAGGATAAACAACAATTTGGCCTGCAGCCATTCCTTTACCAACATAGTCATTTGCGTCGCCTTCTAAAGTTAAATTTAATCCTCCAGCATTCCATACTCCAAAACTTTGCCCAGCTGTACCCTTAAAATGAATATTTATTGGATTCTCAGACATACCATAATTTCCGTGAATAGTAGCGATGGAGCCTGATATACTTGCTCCAACGGACCTATCGGTGTTTTTTATATTATAGCTAAAATTTCCACCAGATTTATTATGTATGGCATCATTTGTTTCTTTATCAATTTTTTTAGATAGCTCCGCCTTGTCCCAAGGAACATTACTCTCAACTTCGCATGTGTGAGAGATATTTTCATCGACATTTGCATCAGAAATAATTGGATCTATTACTAAATTTTTTAATTTACCATTCTCGAATTTCTTTACTTCAAGAATGTTGGTTTTACCAATAATATCGGATAATTTTTTATATCCTAAATTTGCTAAAAGTATTCTAGTTTCTTCAGCAATAAATTTAAAATAATTCATTACCATCTCATCTTTACCAATGAAATGATATTTTCTTAAAACTTTATTTTGAGTTGCAACACCAGTGGCACAATTATTTAAATGACAAATTCTTAAATATTTACAACCCATTGCAATCATTGGGCCTGTTCCAAAACCAAAACTTTCGGCACCTAAAATTGCTGCTTTCACAACATCCACTCCAGTTTTTAAGCCACCGTCTGCTTGTAATCTTACATTCTTTCTTAAGTTATTTGCTCTTAGTGTTTGATGAGTTTCTGATAAACCCATTTCCCATGGGCCCCCAGCATATTTTATACTAGATAGCGGACTTGCAGCAGTTCCTCCATCATAACCAGAGATTGTTATAAAATCTGCATAAGCTTTAGCAACTCCTGCTGCTACAGTACCAACTCCTGCTTCCGCTACTAATTTAACAGATACGAATGCGTTTGGGTTAACCTGTTTAAGATCAAAAATTAGTTGAGCTAAATCCTCAATTGAATATATATCATGGTGTGGTGGCGGTGAGATAAGTGTTATTCCAGGATTAGCATATCTTAAAGTGGCTATTAATTTGTCAACTTTATCTCCAGGAAGCTGCCCTCCTTCTCCAGGTTTTGCGCCTTGTGCAATTTTAATTTGAATAACCTCAGCATTCACTAGGTAATGTGGTGTTACTCCAAATCTCCCAGAGGCTACTTGTTTAATTTTTGAATTTTTATCTGTATTAAATCTTTTTTGATCTTCACCACCTTCACCTGAATTAGATCTTCCTCCCATTTTATTCATAGCTTGCGCTAAAGTTTCGTGAGCATCGGGTGACAAAGCTCCTAATGACATACCTGCTGAGTCAAATCGCAAAAGTATATTTTCTATTGGTTCAACTTCTTCCAATGGGATTGGATCTTTTGGACTATTGAAATCTAACATATCCCTAATAACCATTTTTTCTCTCGAGTGAACTATGTTGCTATACTTTTTATAATCTTCATAATCCCCACTTTTTACAGCGTCTTGAAGTGTTTTTACAACATCAGGATTATAGGCATGAAACTCTTCACCATGAACATATTTTAACAAACCACCTTGTTTAATATTTTTTCTTTCACTCCAAGTATTTTTAGCGAGTTTTATTTGATCACTCTGTAAATCAGAAAAGGTCGTTCCAGACAATCTGTTGGTAGTATCACAAAAACATAAATCTACGACTTCCTGATTTAATCCTACACATTCGAACAGTTGTGAGCCTCTATAACTTGAGATAGTTGATATTCCCATTTTTGATAAAATCTTATATAAGCCTTTGTTTATTCCTTGTCTATAATTTCTAGTTGCTTCGTAAAATTCTGAATCATCATCAGATTTTTCAATAATCATGCTGTTCAAAGACTGGTAAGCTAAATATGGATAAATTGCTGTTGCGCCGTAACCAATTAAAGCGGCACAATGATGAGAATCTCGAGCTGTTGCTGTTTCAATAATAATGTTTACTTTTGTTCTTAGTCCGCTCTTAATCAAAGCATGATGAACAGCACCGGTAGCGAGCAAACCGTGAATTGGCAGCTTTCCTTTTTTAATATTTTTATCACTTAATATTATGAAGACTTTATTATTTTCTGCAGCCTTAATAGCTTGATCTGTTAAGTCTTTTATCGCTTTATCAAGTTTTATTTTTTCGTCATAATTTAAATCTAATATTGCAAATGTGAATTTTTTATTCTTTAGTTCTTGTAATTGTTTAAATTTTCTAAATGATAATATAGGGGATTCGATGGTTAATCTGTGAGCGTGTTTAGAGCCCTCTTCAAAAACATTTAAGTCTGGGCCAAGATAAGTCTCTAAAGACATGACATTACTTTCTCTTATTGGATCAATGGGTGGATTAGTTACTTGAGCAAACTGTTGTCTAAAGTAATCGTATATTGATCTAATTTCGTTTGATAAAACAGGAAATGGAGTGTCGTCGCCCATAGAACCAATGGCTTCTTGGCTAAGGTTTGAAAGTGGTTTCAAAATTTGATCTTTCTCTTCATAGGTGACATTGAACATTTTTTCGTATTGCTTTACTTTAGAGTCATCAAAAAATTCTACTTCTGGGAATTTATCGGGAATGATTTTTCGCATGGATTCTGCTCCAGTATCCATCCATTCTTTGTAAGGGCACCTTTTTTTAAGAATATTGTCAATATCACGTGAATACAATATTTTCCCTTCTTCTGTATCCACAGCTATAATTTGGCCAGGACCAAGCTTTCCTTTTTCTATAATATCTCTCTCATCATAATCATAGACTCCAATTTCAGATGCTACTGTAATATGCCTGTCTTTCGTAATAACGTACCTTGCAGGCCTTAAACCGTTTCTATCTGTCACACAAGCTGCAAATCTTCCATCAGTTAGAACTATACCTGCTGGTCCGTCCCAAGACTCCATATGTTTTGCATTGTATTCATAGAATGCTTTTAGATCTGAATCACTTTCAGGAATACTTTTCCACGCTGGCGGAATAAGAAGTTTTATAGCTTTAAATAAATTAATGCCTCCAACAACCAAAACTTCTAACATGTTATCAAGACTTTTTGAGTCAGATCCATTCATAGACACAAGAGGTTTAAGATCAGCCAATTCTGGAATTTTAGAAGTTTTAAAAATGCTGGATCTTGCTTGTGACCAATTTCTATTCGCTCTTATAGTATTTATTTCTCCATTATGTGCCAACATTCTGAAGGGTTGGGCTAGACTCCATTGAGGAGTTGTATTTGTAGAAAATCTTTGATGAAAAACACATAAAGAGGTTTCTAGTTTTTTATTGGATAGATCTAGATAAAATTTAGCTAAATGCTTAGGCATTATCATACCTTTATACAATATAACTTTTGAAGATAAACTTGTGATATAAAATATATCATCGTTTGTTTTTGAAATTAATATTTCTATTTTTCTTCTTATAATAAGAAGCTTTGACTCGATATCTTCACTATCGATTTGTTCTGGGGGATTTATGAAAGCTTGGCTGATATGAGGCAAAGTTTTTAAAGCATCATCACCGCAAATTTTTTCGTCTGTTGGAACATCTCTCCAACCAGCTAATACAAAATCATGTTCTTCAACAACTTTTTCAACAATTTTCATTGAAGCTTTTCTTTTTGTTGGATCAGTGTTTAGAAAAAACATCCCAATGGAGAAATTTTTCGCAATATTTATTTTGTGTTCATTTGCTATAGATCTAAAGAAGAACTCTGGGATTTTAAATAATATTCCGCACCCATCTCCAGATGTCCCATCAGCCCCAACGGCACCTCTATGAGCAAGTCTTTCAAGAGCTGTAATGGCTGTGTCTATTAACCAATGACTAGGCTTATCATCTATATTTGTGATTAAACCAAACCCACAGCTATCTTTTTCAAAGCTTTTATCGTATAGACCAGTAATTTCTTTAGTTTTATCTACCATATCTTAATAAGTTCAATTAATTGAGCTTACCAGAGTTTGATGATATCTCACCAAACTCTAGGTTTAAAGTTTGGTGCGTTCCTTCGGCTTTTAGCCTACTTCCGTCCTACAAGGATGAACGTACATTTATATTATATGGCTAGGCGAGAATTCATTCAATATATATATAGTATTTAAATGTTGAATAAAATCTATATTATTTGAACAGTTTTTTGTGTTCCTGTTGGGCAAATCTATCTGTCATGCCAGCGATATAGTCACAGATGACTCTTTCTTTAAAACCAGAATTAATTTTTTCTAAATTATATGTGTAAAAGTCTTTTGGAAGTAAATTTATATCATTATTGTAAGCAGAAAATAAATTTTTAATTATTCTATTAGCTTCTTCAGTCATTTTGATAACATCAGGATGTTTATAAAGATTCGCATACAAAAACCTTTTAAGTACCATATTTGATTTTTTAACTTCCTCCGAAAAATAAACGAGAGGTCTATCATGGTCTCTTACTTCAGTAAAATTAGTTATAGATTCATTTTTAATATTACTTTTTGTATTATTTATTAAGTCATTGACAAGTAAATTTATAATTAATCTGACAGTTTCATTTACAATTTTAGAACCAGATATGGATGGATATTTGTTTAAAACCAATTTCATCTGTTGATAAAAAATGGGGACGTCTTCTAGCTGCTCAATGAAAATCTTTTTTGCTCTAATACCATCTTGAATATCGTGATTATTATATGCTATTTCGTCACATACATTGGTTAATTGTGCTTCTAGAGATGATTGTTTTTTTTCTATAAATCTCTTTCCGATATCACCAAGTTTCTTTGCTCTAGATAAAGAACATTTTTTCAGTAATCCCTCTCTAGTTTCAAAACATAAATTAAGACCAGGAAAACTAGCATATTTATTTTCTAACTTATCTATTATTCTTAAAGATTGAATATTATGTTCAAATCCGCCAAAATCTTTCATACAAAAATTAAGAATATCTTGACCTGCATGTCCAAATGGTGTGTGCCCAAGGTCATGAGCTAACGATATTGCTTCTGTCAAATCTTCGTTTATCTTTAAAGCTCTAGCAGCTGCTCTAGCAATTTGCGCAACTTCAATTGTATGTGTCAGCCGCGTTCTATACATATCGCCCTCGTGATTCACAAAAACTTGAGTTTTGTATTCAAGTCTTCTGAAAGCTGTGGAATGGATAATTCTTTCTCGATCTCTTTGAAATTCTGTTCTGTTATTTGAAATATCTTCTGGGAATTGCCTTCCAAAAGATTCAGTTGATTTCAATGCATATGCGGCAAGATTATTTTCAGAATCATTTGACATGATCTTTTAAAGACTTAATTACAACTCTTTTCTGAATTTTGTTTGTAATATATGCGGCTCCTATTTTTTTAGGAAGCACATAAACCATTTCATTATTTTTAACTTTTTTATCAAGTAGCATTATTTTATATAATTTCTCAACGTCAGTTCCTCTTGGAAGTTCTGTTGGCAGCTTGAAAGCTTTTAAAAGTAATTTAATCTTATTATATTCTGAAACGTTTAATGTTTTGTTTTGAATAGCAACTGAGGATGCAATTAGAAATCCACATGCTATTGCTTCACCATGGAGCCATTTTCCATAACCTAAATAGTTTTCAATAGCATGTCCGAAAGTATGCCCCAAGTTAAGTAAGGCTCTTACATTTTTTTCTCTTTCGTCAAGAGCTACTATTTTTGCTTTTATTTGACATGATTTATCTATAATTTTCACCAAACTATCAGAATCAAGAGACTTTATTTTCTTTGTATTATTTGAAATCCAATCAAAGAATTTTTTGTCTTTAATAATTCCATACTTTATTACCTCAGCCATACCAGCGTTAAATTGTCTTTTTGATAACGTTTTTAAAACATCTGTGTCAATTATTACAGCAATTGGCTGATGGAAAGAACCAATCATATTTTTACCTAGAGGATGGTTTATTCCGGTTTTACCTCCAACTGATGAGTCGACCATAGATAATAAAGTTGTAGGTATTTGAATAAAATCGATTCCTCTTTGATAAGTTGCCGCGGCATATCCTGTCATATCTCCAACCACACCACCTCCAAATGCTACTAGGCATGAGTCTCTAGAGTATTTGTTATTAAGTAAAAAGCTATATATTTTTGAAATACTATTTTGATTCTTATATTTTTCACCATCACTTGTGAGGATTTTATTTTTTTTAATTATAGAACTTTTTATTTTTGAAAGATGAAAGCTAGCAATTTTTTTATTGGTAACTAATGCAAAATTTTTATGTTTGATACTATTGTATATTTTTTTATTAGATAAAATATTTTTTCCGATAAAAATTGGATACGATCTTTTATTTAATTTAACTATTATTTTTTTCATAATCTTTAATAATAATTTTTGATATTTTTACTGTATCATAATTATCAGTACTTATTTTGATATTAGATGTTTTTTCATAGTATTCTTGCCTTTCTTTTATTAGGTTAGCAATGACTTCTTGAGTATTGGCGCTATTAATCAAGGGTCTACTTTTATCTTGTTCTGTTCTATAAGTAAGTTCTTTAATGCTGGCAGTTAGATACACAACGAAGCCTAAATTTTTTATGACTTCTCTATTTTCATGAGAGATTATTATTCCTCCACCAGTTCCTAGAACTGTATTTTTAATATTAGATAATTCTTTTAAAATATTACTTTCTCTTTTTCTAAAACCTTCTTCACCTTCATGTGCAAATATTGTAGAAATATCAACCCCAGTTCTGTTTTCAATTAGATGATCCGTATCTATGAAATCAAATTTCATCATTTTAGACAGTTTTTTGCCAATCGAGGTCTTGCCCGAGCCCATTGGGCCAATCAAAATAATGTTGTTTTTCAGTTTAGACAAGATAATTTTTGTGTTTATAGTATTATATAGATATTAACAAGAATTTTTAATGCTACCAACAAGTATGAGTATATTTTTTAAGAAAGCTTTAAAGCCACTTTACTATATCACTGGTTTTACATCTATCACGCTTATTGCGACTTATATAATATTATCCAGCAGCCTTCCAACTGTGGAAGAAATACAAGATATGCGAATGCAAATACCAATGCGCGTTTACACACAGGATAAAAAATTAATAGCTGTATATGGAGAAAAGAAAAGAATCCCAGTTACATTTGAAGAGATACCTGAAGGTTTGAAAAATGCATTTATTGCTGCGGAAGACAATCGATTTTACAGTCATAACGGCGTAGATTACTTTGGTCTACTAAGAGCTTTTAAGAGCTTTATTTCAACTGGCAAAGTATCTCAAGGCGGAAGTACAATTACCATGCAGGTTGCAAGAAATTTTTATCTCAGTAGAGAAAAAAAAATAATAAGGAAACTTAGAGAAATTTTACTCGCTTATAAAATGGAGAGTAATTTAAGTAAAGAAAGAATATTTGAGCTTTATATGAATAAAATATACTTAGGGCATAGAGCGTATGGCGTAGCCGCCGCCGCCCAAGTTTATTATGGAAAAAGATTATCGGAATTAACACTTCCTCAAATGGCAATGATTGCTGGTTTGCCAAAAGCACCATCAAATTATAATCCAATATCTAATGAAAAAAGAGCACTTCAAAGGCGAGATTACGTTTTACGAAGAATGTCCGAAAATAATTTTATTTCTCAAAGCGAATATGTTGATGCTTATCTTTCTCCAGTTACTGCAAGATTAAATACTGCAAATATCGAACTAGCAGCTCCATATGTGTCTGAGATGGCAAGAGCTCAAATGGAAGAGAGATTTGGAAAAGATGCATACACTTTGGGTTATGATGTTTTTACAACTGTAAATAGTAAACTGCAAGCGGCCGCGCAAAAGTCTTTAAAAAAACATATAGAAAAATATGATATTCGTCATGGGTATAGGGGCCCGGAAGCTAAAATAAGTTACAACCAACTTTTGAATTCTAATTTTGAGTATGACCTTGAAGTCTCCATAACAAATATAAAAGAATATTTAAAAAATTTTTATGATATTAATAAAAATATTCCTGCAGTAATACTTAACGTTGATGATAAAAAAATTAAAGTTTATACAAAGCACAATCAACTATTAGAAATTAACTTAAGTGATGTTATTTTAAAAAATCAATATTTTGATGTTAACTATAAGAAAAAAATTAAAAATTTTAATAAGGTTTTGACAATAGGAGATGTTGTAAGAATTAAAGAAGTAAATAAAAAATGGGGTTTGTCACAAATTCCAAACGTCAATGGCGCTCTGGTATCTATAGATTCTAATAGCGGGGCAATACATGCTTTATCAGGAGGGTATGATTATAGACTCAGTAAATTTAATAGAGTAACTCAAGCAAAAAGGCAGCCGGGTTCAAGTTTTAAACCTTTTATATATTCAGCAGCATTAAATAAAAATTATACTCCAGCCTCAATTATTAATGACGCCCCCAAAGTTTTTAAAGAAAATACAGTAAGTGGTGCATGGAGGCCTAAAAACTATGGTGGAAAGTTTTTTGGGCCCACAAGATTAAGGTATGGTTTAGCTAAATCTAGAAATATGGTATCGATTAGACTGCTGGATAGTATTGGTATAAATTACACTTTAGATTTTGTTAAGAATTTTGGTATCTCTGCAGATAAACTTCCAAAAGACTTAACTCTAGCTTTGGGAAGTGGTGAAATAACTCCCTTAAAATTGTCTGAATCCTATGCTTATTTTGCAAACGGCGGTTATGGCATAAAACCATATCTTATTGAGCAAGTGAGAAAAAGAGACAATGAAATTGTGTATGTTGAAAATCCCATTCGCGTTTGCAGCAATCCTTGTGATTATGTGAGTATGGATACATTGCAATTTCCTTCTGCAGAATCTGTCGAAGAAATATCTGAGTTAAGAAAAAAAGCTGGCCTGCCAAGATTTGCTAATCAAACAATCGATCCTAGGAATATTTATCAAATGGTTAGCATGATGAAAGATGTTGTGAAGTACGGCACAGCAAAAAAAGCAAAAGTCCTAAAAAGATCCGACATAGCTGGTAAAACAGGAACAACAAATGATCAAAAAGATGCTTGGTTTAGTGGTTTTAACAATGAAATTGTTACGGTAACTTTTTTAGGTTTTGATGATCACTCTTCTTTGGGAAAAAAAGAATTTGGAAGCACTGCAGCTTTACCAATGTGGATAGATTATATGAAAATAGCTTTAAAAAGTTTACCAATTTCAAATATGGATGAACCTGAAGGTTTAGTGAGCGCGAAAATTGATAGTAAAAATGGTTTATTAGCGTCGCCCACGTCCAAAAGTTCAATAATTGAAGTTTTTAGAAAAGAGAATGTACCGAAGACCTTCAGTAAAGAAAATAAAATAGATGATAAAGAGAAAAAACAAGTAGAGCTTGAAAAAATATTCTAGTGATTATGATATTTAACACTATAATCTTTGACGTGTTTAATAAGAACATTAAGATTATCTGGATTTACAAATTGATCGATACCGTGTCCTAAATTAAAAATATGTTTATGACCAAAACCATAGCTATCAATGATTTTTGATGCCGCATTCTGAATAGACTCTTTTGAACCATGTAGCGCACAAGGGTCTAAATTACCTTGTAAACAAATATTTTCTCCAACAATTTTTCGGGCACTTGCTATGTCTATTGTCCAGTCTAAGCCAATAGCATTACAACCAGATTTTGATATTTCATTTAACCAATTCCCGCCACCTTTTGTAAATAAGACTATCGGTGTATTTTTTGTGATTTTGTCTTTTCTTAAATTACTTATTATTTCTTTCATTGGATTTAGAGAAAAATCAATGTAATTGTTTGAATTCAATAATCCGCCCCATGAGTCAAATATCATTAAAATATTTGCCCCAGCTTTGGCTTGCATAATCAGATATTCTGAAATAGATTTTACAAGTTTTTTTGTTAACATATTTAGCATATCTGCATCATTAAAAACAATGGATCTAATTTTTCTAAACTCTTTAGTTGCAGCACCCTCAATCATATAGGTTGATAAAGTCCACGGACTTCCCGAAAAACCAATGAGTGGTACTTCATTATTTAATTTTTCTTTTGTATGAATAATCGCATCTGCAACATATTCTAAAGAGCTATTATTTTCATCAGTTAGCGATGAAACATCATCTAAATTATTTAAAGGAGTATCAAAATAAGGTCCACGATTATCTTCAAATTTTAATTCAAGACCCATAGCATCAGGTATTGTTAGGATATCTGAAAAAATAATTGCAGCGTCTAAATCAAATCTTCTAATTGGCTGAACTGTCACTTCAGAGGCAAGTTCTGGGGTTTTACACAAGTCTAAAAAGCTCCCAGCTTCAGCCCTTGTTTTCTTATATTCTGGTAAATATCTACCTGCCTGTCGCATTATCCATACAGGCGTCTTGTCTACAGGATTACCAGCAAGGACATCCAAAATTCTTCTGTTTTTTATTGAATCCATATTTAAATCTCAAGATAGTCTAGAATGTTTTCAGCAGCTTCTCTGCCTTCAAACACAGCGGTAACTACTAAATCTGAACCTCTTGTCATGTCACCACCAGCGAATATTTTATCATTTGTGGTCTGATACAAATACTCATTGTCGACTTTTAAAAGACCATTATCCTTAGTTTCTATTTGATAATTACTAAACCAATCTGCAGGACTTGGTTGGAATCCAAATGCAATAATTACATTATCGGCAGGAATAATTTTTTCAGAATTCTCTAATATGATTGGATTTTTTCTTCCCATTGCATCTGGAGGGCCTAATTTTGTTTTAACAACTTTTATGCCTTCGACTTTTTTCTCACCAACAATTTCAATTGGTTGGTAATTAAACATAAACTCAACACCTTCTTCTTTTGCATTTTTAACTTCTTTTTTTGAGCCTGGCATGTTTTCTTCATCTCTTCTATAAACACATTTTACACTTTCAGCTCCTTGTCTAATAGAAGTTCTGTTGCAGTCCATCGCGGTATCTCCACCACCTAAAATAACCACTTTTTTATTTTTCATAGTGATGAGATTTGTATCTATTTTTAACTCATTATTAATATTTGATATTAGAAAAGGTAAAGCCTCATGCACCCCATCTAAATCTTCACCCTTGAAATTTCCCTTCATTGGTTTGTAGGTGCCCATGCCTAGAAAAACCGCGTCATGTGAATCATATATGTCTTGAAAATCTACATCTTTTCCTACCTCTGTATTCAAGATAAATTCAACACCCATGCCTTCTAAGATCTCTTTTCTTTTTTCAACAATATCCTTATCAAGTTTGAATGGTGGTATTCCAAAAGTTAAAAGCCCACCGATCCTTGAATATTTATCGTATATTTTTGCCTTAACACCATTTCTGGTAAGTACGTCAGCGCATGCTAAACCGGCAGGGCCAGCGCCAATAATCGCAACTGATTTATCTGTTTTTGTGACCTCAGACATATCAGGTTTCCAGCCGAGACGAAAAGCTTCATCAGTAATATATTTTTCTATCGAGCCAATAGTGACCGCCCCAAAACCATCTTCAAGAGTACAAGCACCCTCACACAATCTGTCTTGAGGACAAATTCTTCCGCAAATTTCAGGAAGTGAATTTGTTTTATGCGACATTTCTGCAGCCTCAATAATTTTTCCATCACGAATAAGGTCTAACCAAGTCGGAATGTAATTATGAACAGGACATTTCCATTCACAATATGGATTTCCACAATTTAGACATCGACCAGCTTGCTCTGATGCCTTATCAGCAGGGAAGTTCGAGTATATTTCATCAAAGGTATAGATCCTAACTTCTGCTTTTTCAACAGCAGGATCTTCCCTTTTAATATCTAAAAATTGCATCGCGTTTTTCATACTCGTACTAAGCCCATATAAATAAAACTTACTAGAGTTTGATATTATCTCACCAAACTCTAGAAAAAGTTTGGTGCGTTCCTTCGGCTTTTGGCCTACTTCCGTCCTTAATCAAGGATGAACGTGTATTCTATTACTAATTTGATTATAGGACTAACAGCTTAAGCATTCAATAGGAATGGGCTATAAATGCCTTGAAAATAACTTATATAGTTTTATGACAGTTTTTGTTTAACAAACTTACTTGCAAATCCCATATCGGCACGATTATTAGAACGTTTTTTAAGCTCACCCATAACTTGCCCAATTTGGCTCATTTCTTGAATAGACTTTTCTTTGATAATATCTTCAATCATTTTTTCAACTTCTTCTTGAGTCATGTCTTCTGGTAGATATTCTTTAAAAACAGATAATTCAAATTCTTCTTGCTCAGCAAGATCAGTTCTGTTTGCTTCTTTATAATGAGTAAGAGACTCTTTACTTTTTTTAGAAAGTTTTTTTAGAATTTCAAAAATAATTTCATCGGTAAGACTTTTTCTTGTTTCAACTTCTTTATCCAAAATTGCAGCAAGGATTAATTTAACGGCCGCTAGTCTTTTTTTGTCACCACTTTTCATTGAAGATTTCATATCTTCAGTAATTTTATTTTTAAGAGGTGAATTAGTTTCTTGAGGGGTAGACATTAATAAAGTTTAATTCTTCTTCCAGTTGCAGTTCTATTTGTTCTCTTATGAACTCTTTTCACAGCTGCTGCTGCTTTTCTTTTTCTAACGGAGGTTGGTTTTTCGTAAAATTCTCTTTTTCTAATTTCAGTTAAAACTCCAGCCTTTTCACATGCACGTCTAAATCTTCTGATGGCAATATCAAATGGCTCGTTTTCTTTTACTTTAATACTTGGCATAATTTACCTTTAATTATTTGAGTGGAGTGATTATACAGTTGTATGAAGAAAAATCAAAACAAAGTAGTCGTATAATATGCTGGTTTTAGGCATAGAAACCTCATGTGATGAGACCGGTTTGGCACTGTATGACTCGGAAAAAGGATTATTGGCTGATGAGCTTTTCAGTCAAATTGACATTCATCAAGATTATGGCGGTGTAGTTCCAGAGTTGGCTTCAAGGGACCATGCTGACCGAGTATTACCTCTCTTACAGAACCTACTTAAGAATACAGACAAATCATTAGATGACATCGACCTAATCGCTTACACTGCCGGCCCAGGCTTGAAAGGCTGTTTATTGGTTGGTTCAACTTTTGCAAGAAGCTTAGCTTACATTACAGACAAACCGATTATTTCAGTCAATCATATTGAGGCACATTTATTGGCACCATTTATGGAATATCCTGAGCTATCGTTTCCTTTTTTTGGTTTATTAATATCTGGGGGCCACACTATGATTGTGGATGCAAGAAATATTGGCGAATATGAAATTATGGGAGAAACTTTAGATGATGCAATTGGTGAAGCATTTGATAAAAGTGCAAAACTGATGGGCTTAGATTATCCAGGCGGCCCATTAATCGAAAAATTAGCAAAGCAAGGCAAGGAAGGCAGCTATAAATTTCCAAGACCAATTTTAAATAAACCTAATTGTGATTTTAGTTTTAGTGGTTTGAAAACTCACATCATGCTTACATGGAAAGCATCAGAAAAAACTGAAGAAGTACAAAAAAATATTTCTTTAGAACTACAAAACGCAGTGATAGATTGTTTGATTGGAAAACTAAAACGCGCGCACAGTGAAAAAGGATATTCTGCTATTGTAATATCTGGTGGTGTAAGCGCTAATCAATTTATAAGAGAAAAAATTACTGATTTTGCGAATTCTATTAATACGAAAGCGTACTATCCTACTAAAAAATTCTGTACGGATAATGGCGCAATGATTGCTTATGCTGGTTTTAAGAAATATCAGGCTGGGCAAATATATGATCTCAATGGTGAGGTAAAACCAAGATGGCCATTAGACCAATTAAATAAATATCTTAATGGTTAATCAAGACTTTACAAAACGCATAGCAATAGATTCTGAAAAAGAAACTTGGCATAAATCACCATCAGATGGAGTTGAACGTTTGTATCTAGAAAGAGACGACGGTGGAGAGTCTGCAGTTGCTACTTCAATTGTTCGCTTTGCTCCAGGCAGTAAATTTGATAAACATATCCATGATGGCGGTGAAGAATTTATTGTTTTAGAAGGAACTTTTTCTGATGAATTTGGATCTTATCCTAAAGGTACTTATGTTAGAAATCCACAGGGTTCAGCACATAACCCTTTTAGTGATTCTGGTTGTAAATTATTTGTAAAATTACGCCAGTTTCAAAATGATGACCAGGAGCAAATAAAAATTGATACAAATAAAGAGCCTTGGCTTCCAGGATTAGTTGACGGTTTATCAGTTATGCCATTACATCATTTTAATACGGAGCATGCTGCTCTGGTTAAATGGGCTCCTAATACTGTATTTAATCCTCATCAGCATTGGGGTGGTGAAGAAATTTTAGTTTTAGAGGGTACATTTTATGATGAGTTTGGCACTTACCCAAAAGGCTCATGGTTACGGAGTCCACATTTAAGTAAGCATACACCTTTTACGAAAGAGGAAGGTGCACTCATTTTTGTTAAGACAGGGCACATGTATTAACAGCAGGATTTTTCTTCCTCTTTTTCCATATTGGGCGCACAACAAACACCAGTTTCTTCACTTGGTGATTCATTGAAAAAAGCAACATCATCCATGGTGTAATATGTTTCCCACGGTAAACCATTTGGATCTTGTAACCATGTTTTATCTGAGTAAGCGTAACAACAGGTTGTTTCACCTTCATTAAATGTATCTAAATCTGCACTTTTTATACGATCTCTAATCTGAGTCATTTCTTCCTCATTTTCAGCCTGTAAGCCCAAATGATCAATGCCGGGTTTTGACCCACGTTCGGAAATTGCTAGATTAATATTTGGATTACTAATCTCCCATTTTGCATAATCAGCTTTTTGTTTTGATGGATCACAATTAAATAGGGCAGTATAGAATTGGATAGATTTTTGTAAATTGTCTACCGAGACATGTATATGCATTTTCGCCATTTCTTTCTCCTAAATTTAAAAAAGTATAATAACTTATTTATTTTTCAAATTGATGACAAGATACATGTAATTTTAGTATTTTATAACTGTATTTTATTTGACTTTACAGATGAGTTAGGGTATTTTTTGATTATGTACGTAATCAAAAATAAAACTACAAAACATGGGGGCAAAAGGCCAGGTGCTGGTCGTAAGAGTTTGTATGGTGTTCCCACCAAAGCAATCCGTGTTCCAGAACACATGATTGTGGAAGTGAGAGATTTTATAGAGTCGCAAAATGCAGTCGAATATGCGCTACCATTATTTGCTTCAAAAGTTGCTGCTGGTTTCCCGTCGCCAGCAGATGATTTTATGGATACCAAGCTTGATTTAAATACTCATTTAATTAAAACACCAAGCGCTACTTTTTTTGTCCGCGTTTCTGGCGAATCTATGATTAATGCAGGCATTCATGATGGTGACTTATTAGTAGTAGATCGAAGTCTTGAACCACAAGTTGGAAAAATTGTAATTGCTGCTATTCAACATGAACTAACTGTTAAACGTTACGTGAAAAAAGATGGTAAAGTTTATTTAGCTCCTGAAAATGATGCCTTTGAACCTATTCTAGTAAGTGAAGAAGATGAAGTTCATATTTGGGGTGTTGTCACAAATGTAGTGCATGCGGTTTAGCCTATGTCATCACTGCAGCCAGATCCTATTTATGCCTTAGTTGACTGTAATAACTTTTATTGTTCTTGTGAACGAGTTTTCAATCCAGCATTAGAAAAAAAACCTATGGCAGTTTTATCTAATAATGACGGATGTATTGTTGCACGCTCTAACGAAATAAAAGCGCTTGGTATTCCGATGGGCGCACCTATGTTTCAATATAAAAAGTTATTAGAGCAAAAAAAAGCAGTTATTTTATCTTCCAATTATCAATTGTATGGAGACATGTCACAGCGTGTCATGACAACATTACGTCAATTCACACCTGCTATGGAAGTGTATTCGATTGACGAAGCTTTTTTACGCTTAGAAGAATTTAGAAGACTAGATTTAGATAAGTATTCATTAGAGATTAGAAAAACGGTTAAGCAGTGGACAGGAATTCCAGTTTCAATTGGGATAGCGCCAAATAAAACTTTGGCCAAAGTTGCTAACCATGTGGCGAAAAAACATACGCAGGCCGGCGTCTTTAATATTTGTAAAAAAACAACACAAACTAAAGTATTGGCTAATTTTCCTGTAGGCGATTTATGGGGAGTTGGACGCCAACTATCAAAAAGATTAAATGAGATGGGGATTAACACAGCATTGAAGTTAAGAGATGTTGATATTGTTTGGGCGCGGAAGCATTTCACAGTAGTTGGTGAACGTATTGTACGAGAATTAAGAGGAGTAAATTGTTTAGAGCTAGAAGAAGTCATTGCCAAAAAAAATATTACTTCTTCTAAATCTTTTGGAAAACTAGTGACTGATAAAAAAGAATTAATGAGCGCAGTAGCTAATTACACAACACGAGCTTGCCATAAGTTGCGTCTACAAAAAAGTAAAGCACAAGGTATTTATGTTTATTTAAGAACGAACCCATTTCGCCGTCAGGACCCACAGTACAATAATGGGATTACGTATGGATTTATGGAGCCCAGTGACGACACAACTTATATAATTCAAGCAGTCCGTAAAAGTTTAGAGCAAATTTATTCTAAAGGTTACAAGTACCATAAGGCAGGTATTATGTTGCTTGATATAGTGCCTGCATCATACAAACAAATGGAAATGTTTGATTCAGAAGAAACTCAAGCACGCAGTGATTTGATGAAAACGATTGATACGATGAATACCACCATGGGCCAAGATACGATTCGTTTTGCAGCACAGGGGATTGATCATCCATGGGCACGACGATGTGAAAATAGAACGCCAAGGTATACAACTAATTGGGATGAATTGGTAAAAGTAATATAAAAATACAGGGGGTGAAACATGGCTAAAAAAGCAAAAACAAAAGATGAAAAATTACACATGAGAGCAGTTGCAGATTTAGGCTGTATTATTTGTCATAAGATGGGGTATCCTGGTAGTCCTGCAGAATTACATCATATTATTAGTAATACCGGCATGGGTAAAAAAGCTACTAACTATGAAGTGATTCCACTTTGTCCACATCATCATCGAAACAGTGAAGAATCCTACCATCATTCTCCAAAAAAATTTGATGACAAATGGGGAACACAAGAAGATTTATTAAAAGAGACATTAGAAAAAAAAGCGTTACAAGAGGAAATGCAAAGGTTATTTTAAATTACATAGAATTGGAATTTTTGAAATTTACTGATATTATAATTTTATGAGGTTTTGTAGAATATTTTTAAGTTTAATAATTTTAGTTTCTTCAATCAGCATATCTTCTGCTTTTGATCCATCATCTGCTATAAAAAACACAGTCACACCGAGCGCAAACTGCTTTAGTAATAAAGCTGATACCCAAGTATTTTCTGGTTTAACAATGGCAGAAAGATTCCAAAAGCTTTACGACGGTTCTTTTGAAAAATACTATTCACAAAAGCACGATTTAGTGAAAAAACAAAAGTATATGGAAAGTATAAACGCTGATTCTACTATCACTTCTAATTCTGCCGGACAGTGCCTTAACCAAAGAAAAAATATCACTATTGAAGGCTCGTCTATAGCAGAAAAATTTCAAAAACTTTATGATGGCTCCTTAGAAAAGAAGATTTACAATAACTATTAAGCTGCTATTTCCATTTGATAGAACAACCGACACTTGGATTTTGAACATCAGGACCCTGACCAGATTGCGAAATTTCTATCATAGCTTTTAGTAATTCTGGTTCCAAATCATCACTTGTTATAGACATTCTAGTCGCATCTAATCTTCCACGATATTGAAGTTCTAAAGAAGCGTTATATCCAAAAAAATCTGGCGTGCAAACAGCACCATATTTTTTGGCAATTTCTTGAGTTTCGTCATATAAATAGGGAAAAGAAAATTTATTTTTTTTTGCAGCCTTACCCATGTTTTCAAAAGAGTCCTCTGGGTAATCATTTGCATCGTTTGACATAATACCAGCAGAATTTATACCATGATCTATTAAAGTATTAGTAACTTTAACCAGCTTTGGAATGATAGCTTTGACGAACGGACAGTGGTTACAGATGAAAAAAAGTAATAAGCCACGCTCACCCTTCAGACTATCTAAAGTCCAAATCTTGTCATTTGTACAAACCAAGTTAAAGTCGTATGCATTTTGTCCATAGTCGCATACTGGTGTAGTTTTTTCCGACATTATAAATTTTACTTATAGTTAACAAAAATTTTGCTATTAGCATTCTTTAACCCTTGTAGAGTATAGTATATAGCATACGTAGAGGTGCAGGAAGACACCAAAATAATATAATAACGTACAGTTTTAGATATTGGTCATAACAGGAGGGGATATGCCAACGTTTGTAAATATAAATCCGTTTGTGGAATTATCAAATTCAGTTCCAACAATAGCCTTACAAGGTTTTTTGATTGCTATGGCAGCACTGACTATCGGTGGTGTCCTTTTAGATATCAAACATAAAAAAAATGTTAAATATTTTTTTGACAATGCAAAAAAAGCTAAAGAAAAAGCAAAAACAAATGTTCCTACAGGGAAGAAAGCCGAAATTATTGTTAAAACAGTAGCTCATGATGTTTTAATATCTGGTGAGTTCTGTGGTTGGAAAAGACAAGTAGCTCATTTACTAGGCATGTATGGAACCATTATTTTTTGGGGTGCATCAGCAGTATTAGTATTTAAATATGCAACTCCCACATCAGTTACACCAGTAATCATTACAAACTTATGGCACTTAGGCATGGCAATGACATGTCTTGGCGCATATTGGTTTTGGTTTTTCTTAAGAGTAGACGTAGCAGCTGAGGGGCACAAATGGTATCGAGTTGTGTTCACTGATTTATTTGTATTATCGTTAGTGATTACTTCTACATTTGGATTGTTATGGTCTTTCTTTCAAGCAGCAGGTTCTGCTTGGAGTACTTTATTTTTAGTATTGTTTGTTTTATCAAACATAGTTTTATTTGGTGGCGTGTACTGGTCTAAGTTTGCGCATATGTTCTATAAGCCAGGTGCTGCGATACAAAAACATTTAGCAGAGGCTGATGGATCAAGAGATGGCTTGCCAGTCCCAGCAGATGCACCAGAACAATTTGGTTTAGGAATTAAACGTGAAGCGCCTAGACATTATTAATGTTAGGATGAGTAAAGGATTTTTAATTAATTAATTTGAGAAAGTAATAGGAGAAAAATTATGTCAACTTTTGTATATATGACCCGTTGTGACGGTTGCGGACACTGCGTAGATATCTGCCCTTCAGATATTATGCATATCGATCCAAAAATTAGACGTGCAGTAAATATCGAGCCAAACTTTTGTTGGGAATGCTATTCGTGTGTGAAAGCCTGCCCTCAGAATGCAATTGATGCTAGAGGATATGCTGACTTTGCACCTATGGGACATAAAGTAAGAGTTTTAAGAGAAGAAGAAAAAGGAAC